>Ga0209427_10000013_pt1 | contig 135654 bp, 124 predicted proteins | sample DeeMarSWOR136_30_FD_187465 | JGI IMG/M metagenome (GOLD analysis project Ga0209427, IMG submission 187465) | Marine sediment microbial communities from White Oak River estuary, North Carolina - WOR-1-36_30 (SPAdes) (version 2) | ecosystem: Environmental > Aquatic > Marine > Intertidal zone >... | reverse complement strand
GTTGGACTTTACCGATTCGGTTAGATCGCAATCCAGGACGGCGATTGGTACCTTTGGGTTGAGCTCGGCGATCTCTGCCAGCACGTTGCCGAATGCTGCCCGGGGGTGGGTGCTCTCATCGTACGTTTTGCACTTGCCAATTTTCAGTTTGGGCGCGCGAGAGTTGGCATAATCATAGTTCCGTATCCTGCGTGTAGCTTGGGTCTGCGATATCTCTGCGATATCATCGGAAATATCCAACTCGCCAAGCGCTTTTGTGCATTCTTCCTTTGTCAAAGCACGGCCATGGTACTCGCGCTGGTTTTCCATGAACGAGACTCCCTTACCGATTGTTGTTTCGGCAATGATTGCATAGGGATTAGCCTCGTCGGATAACGCCTGGCGCACGGCGGCGTTTATCTCTTGGAAATCATGTCCCGAAATTTCCAAAACCTGCCAGCCATCGGCGAGGTAGTTTTCCTTAATGTTCACGGGCATGATATCCTCAGTTCTCCCCGAGATTTGAATGTGATTATGGTCGATGATTACGGTCAGCCTATTCAAATTGTATTTACGGGCAAATCTCCGAGCTTCACTTACTTGACCCTTTGCTTGCTCACCGTCACTCATTATCACAAATGTGTTGTAATGTAGGCCAAGTAAGCGTCCGGCCAAGGCAAACCCGCAGCCGGCTGACAACCCCTGGCCGAGGTTACCGGTCGTCCACTCAACGCCGGGCACATTTCTTTCAATATGTCCTTCATAAGGGCCATCAAGTTTTCTGAAACTTGCTAACAGATCGTCGCGGTCAATGAAACCTAAACTAGCAAGGCATGCATATAGACCAGGTGAAGTGTGCCCGTGGCTAACAATGATCCGGTCTCGTTTAGGATCGTTAGGTTTATCTGATGAGACGCGGGCTCGGGAGAAGAGCGTCAAGTAAATGTCGATCGAAGACATAGAACCCCCGGGATGTCCAGAACCGGCAATGTTTGTCATCTTGATGATGTCACCACGGCACAGCCTTGCCCTATTTTCTAAGCTTTGAATTTCTCGTTGAGTGAAATCTTTCGTGAATCCACGCATCTTGTTATTCCTTTCTTAATTCAATTATAGTACCACTACCTTGAAATCTCCTTCAGCGAAGGCGTAATCGGCCTTAATGTGTAGTATCAAGCTGTACTCCTTAGCGATATTCGCAATTGTGTCTGCGTGCCGTAGACTGAGGAAGTCGGCTAGACGTGGGGACGTCTGCAGCTCGACCATCTTGCCCCGGATGTTATTCCCATTGTTAATGAACCAACGTTCGACATAGCCAAGTGCGCTCTGGCGGGATATTGTTCTTCCTCTTCCCCTGCACACGGGACAGGGTTCACTGAGCCTTGAAGTAACACTGGTTCGTGAGCGCTCACGGGTGAATTCCAGCAGTCCGAATTTACTGATTGCACCGATTCGATAACGTGCGCGGTCTTCACGAATCAGCGATTTGAATTCCCTCAGCATTCGGGCAATGTTTTCTTTTCGTGCAAGGTCAATGAGGTCCACTACCACTAGGCCCCCAATGTCCCGCAAGCGAAGCAGTCGGACGATTTCTCGCAAGGCTTCGAGATTGGTGGACAGGGCAAGTTTCTCAGCCTGTTTTTCTTTTGATGATTTGCCGGTATTCACGTCAATGGTCACCAGCGCTTCGGTTTGGTCGAGCACAATATACCCGCCACTAGGTAGCCAAATTTTCCTTTCGAGAATGCTCTTCAATTGTTCCTCGATATAATATTTCTCGAATATGGGTTGCGCGTCGGTGTATAATTTGACGCGCGAGCGCATGCGCGGGGAGACTTTGCCGAGGTAGCTGATGATTTTATCGTAAACCGGGTTGGAATCGACTATCAGATTTCTCACTTCGTTGTTAAATATGTCACGGACTGTTTTAATTAGAGCATCCGGTTCCTGGTAAATGAGAATGGGCGCGGCCGCCTTTGCTTTCAGTAGGTTTTTCTCCCACTCACGTCTTAGGACTTCCACCTCTTTTTTTATCTCTTCGGACTTGGCACGCGCGGCTGCCGTTCTGATGATTATGCCCATGCCTTGGGGTTTGATATGCTTCGCGGTCCGGAATAGCATCTCACGTACGCGCCGTTGGCGAATCCTTCGTGATATTCCGATGTTCTTGGCGTTTATCAATAAAACCACGTATCTGCCCGGAATGGATATGTAGGAGGTAATACGGGGGCCCTTTATTCCATATGAATCCTTAGTTACTTGGACTATTATTTCTTGGTTTTCCTTGAGCTTTATCTCTTCTGGTCGGTATTCATGCTCCATTTCTATTTCGCTCTCGAAGAGCTCAGAAAATTCTTCAAAGGGAATTTCGTTTAGCGGCAGAAATCCGTTCTTCTCAATACCGATGTTAACAAATGCAGCTTTCAGCCCTGATATGAGATTCAAAACCTTACCTTTATAGACATTGCCGACTAAGCTTGTTTGTTCGGCACGGTCAAGATAGAACTCTACAAAACTTCCATTCTGCATTACTGCAATTCTTGCTTCGGTGTTTGAGATGTTTACGATTATGTCTTTTTTTCTCACTTGACCTCCATAGGAGAGTATAATTCACCTTCCTTTTTGATGAACATTGTCGTTCTTGTTACTTTAAATTTCTTGGCCTGATCCGTGGGAAGATCTGTTAAATACGAGATCAGATCATATATATTTATCTGCCCCTGGCCATAGTAAAGCCCGCAGGTGAGGTTGCCATTGTTTACCGATATTGAATCTAAACCATCAAGAACATTCTTCCTACCGGATCGAGTGATAACATAAGCCGGGCTTCTAGAAGTTGGGTCTATTTTTTTCTTCAGTTCTTTGTATGTAATGTCGACTTCGTAATATATTAGGTTTATTGATTTAGTGAGTGCCTGGGTATTCGGCCCTAAGGCGCGAATGTCCAAAACCCTAATGCCGGGTGGAAACCGGGCATTCAACTCTCTTGAGATATTACCAAAATAATCGGTGTCGAGGTAGAAGTCAAAATAATCGCCTTTGGATACTTGCCCCACACTCTTTGGTGGGCAAAAGGAGACCCTGGGTATTGGGGAAAATCCTTGGGTGAATTCTATTGGCAGAGCAGATCTGCGTAGAGCCCGATAGATGGTTCTGGCAATATCCAAGTGTGAAGCATATCGGTAAGATTCACCCACTGTGTATTTCACGCGATATTTTAGGCGTTGCCCCTTTTTGTAGTGCTCTTCCACGGCCACGATATACTTGTCCTTGCTTTGATAATACTTGGGCTGGTCTCCGCCACAGGCTTCGCAATTAACGCAATTCTCGTGAAAGCAGTTTTCAGTTGTTATGCCGGATCGTGATCTATGAAACTCTTTGCCCAGAAAGTCTTTGCTGACCCCAACATCAACGATATCCCAGGGGTTCACTTTTTGAGTTCTTAAATAACAGTGCGGGTCGATGTCATGCTTCTGAAAAGAGTCCTGCCAGTATGAAAAGTCAAAGCCCTCACGCCAGTCTTCGAATTTGCTGCCTTTCCGATATACAGTTTCAATCACCGGGAATACGTTTTCATCCGCCCTGGACAAGACGGCTTCGATGTATGAAACCTCGGGTGATTGATACTTGATTTCCAATCGGCGTCTTCTTTTATTTTTGATTACCGCAATCTTGTTTTGCAGGTCTTCTATTGGTGCGAATTCCACAGATTCGAAGGGGGTATGTGGTTTAGGGATAAAGGGACTCAAAGAGATTTTTACGTTGCCCTGGGGGCAAGTTCTTAGAATCGTATCGGTGAGTCGGTTGATCTCGCCGATGTCGGCGTGGGTTTCGAAAGGCAGGCCAACCATGAAATACAACTTTACTTGTTTCCACCCTAGACGGTGCGCAGTTACAATTGAGGATATCATGCGTTCATTTGAAAAAGACTTGTTCAAGCGTCGGCGAAGCTCTTCGCTGGCAGTTTCGGGGGCAAAGGTCAGTCCGCTTTTCTTGATTTCCTTCAAGAGCACTGCTAGGTCTTCGGTGAATAACTCGCCGCGCATCGCGGGTAGTGATATGCTGACCCGTTTCTTCCTTAGGATTTCATTGAGCTTTCTGATCAGGTTTAATAGGTCGGGATAATCAAGGATCGAGAATGACAGGAGTGAAACCTCTTCCCAGCCAGTTTGTCTGATTCCTTTTTCAACTGCCCTTAGAATATCTGACTCGGGTCTTATTCTCAATGGCCGATTTGCATAGCCGGCTTGACAGAAGCGACAACCCCAAGTGCAGCCCCTCATTACTTCAATTACGTAGCGGTCGTGCGTGATGTCGCATATTGGTAATATGGGGGGAAAAGGCAATGCCTCTTCGTCAAGCGTGGATACGTTGCGTTTCTTGACTCTTGTGTTGTATCCATGTAGTGTTGGTACCCAGATACCTTCGATTTGTGATAATGCACTAAGACGTTCTTCCTTTCTTTCCAGCGGTATGTCTCTCAGTATCTTGGTTACTTCTGGCACCACTGGCTCGCCGTCGCCAATTACAAACGCATCGAAGACCCGGGAAAGCGGTCTGGGATTAAGAGTTGCGGGGCCACCGGCGATGAGAATTGGATGAAGTGAATTGCGGTCAGCGGTGCGAAATGGTATGCCGGCGAGGTCCAGGATATATAGCACGGTGGTATAACACAATTCGCTCTGCAGCGAGAAGCCGAGCAGGTCAAAGGTGTTGATTGGTTTCTTGGTCTCGAGACCATAGGGTGTAATATTGAGCTCCCTTAGTTTGTCGCCAAAATCAGGCCACGGTGCGAAGATTCTCTCACACTGAACACCTGTCTCACGGTTAAAGAGATGATAAATAATCTTGATCCCTAGATTGGACATTCCTAGTTCATATATCTCTGGGAATATAAGCCCGACGTGAACTTTTCGGTCGGCTTTTATTGTAATATTGTACTCGCCCCCAGTGTAGCGAATGGGTTTCCTTACCAAGGGCAGGACTTCGTCCAACATTATATTTGCGAATAAGACAGACGGCTAATAATAACTATCCTAGATCAACATATTAATGAGTTACTATTTAGTTCCGCCCTGTCGATACAAAAATTCTTAGTGTCTCTTATCATAAACCACCTAGTAGAGTTCAGAACCGCGTTCCAATGCCTTATCGTTTAGAGATAGCTGCTCACTACTTGCCTTGACAAACCTTTCGCGCTGAGCCTTCTTCAGTGTTTCGAGTTTGAGTATATCGGTTTTCTTGACCAGCGCACCGAGCATCACCATATTGGCAATACGGCCCTGCCCGAGTTCTTCGGCAATCGCGTTGGCTTCGATGGCAAGAACAGTGATATCGTCTCGTTTCGGGTGTGACTTGATGAGGGTCTTATTGTAGAAGAAAATACCCCCCGGTTTCAACATGGGTTCAAATCGTGCCAAGGAAGGTTCATTCATGATAATTAAAATATCGGGATAAGCGACGATGGGCGACGCCACAGGCTCACTTGATATTACTACCGAGCAGTTGGCAGTACCGCCACGCATCTCTGCGCCATAGGAAGGGAAAAAGGTAACATTCTTATTCTCGAGCATCCCGGCGTAGCCAAGAATGATACCCGAAGATACAATTCCTTGACCGCCAAAGCCAGCAATAATTATTTCCTTGGTCATTTTTCCTCCTTCGCCCGGTTTCGGTATTCTCCAAGGGGGAAATACTTCATCATAGTATCACCGATCCACCTTTTTGATTGTACGGGAGTCATACCCCAATTAGTTGGGCACATCGAGAGTATCTCAACCAAAGAAAATCCGTTCTTCGCGATCTGATTGCCGAAAGCATTCTTGAGCGCTTTCTCGGTTTTGATTATGTTCTTAGGATCGTGGACCGACGTTCTTACAAGATAGTATGGTCCATCAAGTCCAGCAAGCAATTCACAGACCTTTATAGGATAACCCTGTTTCTTTATATTACGGCCTTGAACCGATGTCGTAGACTTCATCCCCGGGAGTGTCGTGGGAGCCATTTGACCACCGGTCATACCGAAGATGGCATTGTTGATAAAGATAACGGTGATATTTTCGTTGCGTGATGCAGCATGTATGATTTCTGCAGTACCGATTGCGGCGAGATCTCCATCGCCCTGATAGCTGAAAACAATGCAGTCGGGTCTGGAACGCTTGATCCCAGTCGATACTGCTGGACCTCGACCATGAGGAGGTTGAATCATGTCACAGTTGAAATATTCGTCGGCGAATACCGAACACCCTACGGGTGCGATACCGACTGCACGTTCTCGAATACCTAGTTTAACCAACAGTTCGCCAATAATGCGATGCACAATACCATGACCGCAGCCTGGACAGTATCTTTGCAGAACGTCGGTTAATCCTGCCGGCCTTCCGAAAATCTGTTTCATGAGGAACCTCCAAGAATTGTCTCGATTTTCTCGTAAATCTCGTGTGGTGTTGGTACGCCGCCTCCGGGTCGACCATGGAAATGAATTTTGTTTTTGCATTCGGTAGCCAGTTTCACATCCTCCACCATTTGCCCTAGATTCATTTCGACAACTAAGAAGTATTCGACTTTATTGGATAGTTCGGCGAGCGCATTTTTCGGAAACGGCCAAAGGGTTATAGGCCGTAGCAATCCTACCTTATAGCCCTTTTCACGGGCCATCCTAGCTGCCGCACTGGAGACACGGGCACTTGTTCCATAGGCGACGATGACGAGTTCTGCATCGTCACAGTCAGCGGCTTGCGCTCTCTGTTCTTTCTCCATGATGTGTTGGTATTTTGCATGACGTCGCCAGTTCCACTCCTCAAGTTTTCCTGGTTTTAAGTCGTAGGAACGGACAACCCTCCGGTCTCTTCCCTGGCAGCCGCTTAGTGCATACGAGGGTTCGGGAAGCGTGGTCGGGTCAACCGGGTCGTAGGAAAATTCAACCGGTTCCATCATCTGCCCGAGTAGTCCGTCGGCTAAGATTAGTGCCGGATTACGATACTTCTCAGCTAACTCAAAGGCCAGCTTAGGAAATTCAAACAACTCCTGTGCAGAATTAGGGGCCAGGGTGATCGTGAAATAGTCGCCGTGGCCGCCACCTCGTGTCGCCTGATAGTAATCAGACTGGGCTGGAGCAATGTTGCCAAGACCCGGGCCTCCTCTGATTACGTTTACGACCAAAACCGGGATATCGGCACCAGCAATGTATGAAATCCCTTCCTGCATGAGACTGATCCCCGGGGATGATGAAGAGGTCATGGCCCTTTTGCCGGCCGCAGCGGCACCGAATAGCATATTAATTGCGGCAATCTCACTCTCGGTCTGAATGAACACACCACCCACTTCATTCATCCTAATAGACATGTATTCAGGTATCTCATTCTGCGGCGTAATGGGGTATCCGGCAAAGAAACGGCATCCGGCTGCGAGAACACCCTCAACTATCGCGTGATTGCCATACATCAGTCTTTTCTCAGCCATCGTGCCCCCTCTACTTGAATATTTCGATTGCTGGTTCTGGGCATATCTTGAAGCAATATCCACAACCAGTACATTTATCGTTATCGGTTACTTCAGCCGGATGGTAGCCGCTGCCGTTGATTCTATCGGGCGCCAGGATTAAGATATCCACTGGGCAGACGTCGTCACAGCATAAACCGCAGCCTTTGCAAACTTCCTCCAAAATCTTGACTTGAGGCATCAATTCCTCCTTTCTGAGACCATTTTCCAACGAGCCCTGTTGCAGCATCTAGATAGTGTAAACCTATCTATTATATTCAATTGGCCTCCAAAGTCAAGAAAAGTACTTGAAAAATAGTGTTTAACAGCGACATATTTGGTTCTTAAACAACTTAAGTATCGATTAAGTATTGACAAGTATAAAATTTCTTCTATAATTTTACAATGTTGTCAATTATCCTCGTTTTTATGTGCCAATTCGACGTTAGCTACCAAACCTTTCTCCAATCTCCTAGGAGTGAGGCAGTCTTCCTCGGCTTGGCCCAAGGCCGATATGATGTTCGCGAATTTTCGGATGATCCAACCGTGTTGTGGTTCTGGCGTAACAGTGCTGACGCGCCGTATGCTGATTCGCTACTCAAGAGAATCAAACTGAGGCGAAATTTCTATCTTTCGGCAGTACTAAGATGGGAAGCAAAGGAAGCCGAGAATCATGAAATGGCGAATAGCAAATTACATCTGGCCAGCCATTTCGATTCTTCGGCAATCGAGAATTTCTTGTCCTTCGTTGCGCTCACGGTGATACAGCGCAATCTTGATCCACTGATTTCCGCATTTTCACTGCCGGTTTTTTCAGACTTCAGAAGTCAGATTTTTCTGCTGACGAATGGAGTGATGCTCATTTTGCTTGCTTTGTTCATGTGCGGATTTGTATACGTGGCGACCAAGACAGTATATTATCTACCGATGTTTAGTCACCGGATTGACCCTCAAGAACACAATAGAATCAAAGGTATCATGGGATTAGTAATCTTGCTCGCGCCGGTGTTGTTATTTCGTAACCTTTATTTGATATTCATCAGCTATATGTTACTGCTGCTTTTCACCATCAACATGCGCGAACGTAACTGGTTGAGAATGATTTTGTTGTCAATGGTTGTAGTATTCGTTTTTTCGTTGCCATTGAATCATTTTGTCAGCTTTCTCAAGAAGAATTCAAAATACTACTATATGTACGAGATGGTTCATTATGATAGCAATGTACATATTAACCCTGATAGTGTTAGTAGTGAAAGCGAAAGAATATTCTTGGCCTATGCATTCAAGCAGCAAGGCAAATTTGAGAAAGCGATGTCTTTGTACGAGGATATGTACTATACGGGACATCGAGACATCGCGGTGGTGAATAATCTTGCCAACATATATTTTGTGTACGAGGAAGAAGCGAAGGCAGAAACGCTTTATGCTTATGCGATGCGTGCCGGGGATCGCGGTGAGCCATTCTTTAACATGGGACTGTTGAGGTTGAGAAATCTCGAATACAGTGAGTCATCAAGGTATATGGCCGAAGCTAGACGGCATGATTTTTCTTCGTCCTCGAGTGAACCAGTGGATATTATACCTTCAACTAACGACTTCTATCAAGCAATACTCTCTGAACCACTTGCTATCTTCGGGGTCATCAATCCCATGCTTGTTCTTCCCCTTATCATTATATTTGTGCTCACCTTTCTGCCCTTCAGGTTCCCGTCGCCATTTTATTGCACAACGTGTGGTCGGGCGATATGTAAGAAATGTCAGGAGCAAATGGATGATGAGGTAATGTGTAAAGAATGTTTTACAAAGTTGAAGTCGACAGAAAATGTGGAAATGGAGGCGTTGCTGAAGCATTCTGTGGGCAGCCGAAAGCGGCGTCTGAGGTCATTAATTGCGTACCTGGTCAACGTTGCAGTGCCGGGTGCAGGTTTGATTTATATGGGTAGGAATTTTGTGGGACTCTTGGTTGTGTTCGTAGTAATGCTTGGCTATACCCCGCTCATGTTTCCGACAATGTTCATCAAGCCAGCTGGGTGGGTGAGCCTTTCGCTATTACCGATTTTCGTGGCGGGCGCACTGAGTGTTGCACTAGTGACATATGTCTATTCATTCCTAGCAATGAGGAGTTCTCATGGCGATTGAGGGTGATTTAAGGAGTCTTAATATCACCAGCGTCTTGCAGCTGATATCTCGCGAGCGGATCACGGGAGTGCTGAAGATCAAGAAAGACACCGAGGTCGTCGATGTTGGTTTCATTGATGGCGATATCACCGGTGCTTTCTTCGAGTTGGGCGAACGCGTCGAAAGGCTGGAAACCTATTTGGTGAAATCAGGCATGATTGGTAAGAATCTGTTTGAGATGATCGAAGACATCCACCATGAAACAAAAAGACCGATTATGAATATAATAATCGAAGATAAGTATCTGACGATCGAAGAAATTGAGAGAACGATAAAATTCAAGATACAAGAAGTGATGGATGAGTTGTTCACGTGGGATCGGGGGGAATTCAAGTTTGAAGAGGGTGGATTGATCTACCCGAAGAGCGTTATTAAAATAAGAATGAACACCGAAGCCTTAATCTTGGAATCAGCACGCCGGTTGGACGAGTGGCCAAGAATTTCTAAATCTATTTATTCCAGCGAGATTGTGTACAAAAGAATTGACCGTCCGGAATTGAAATTGCAGCCCAAGGAAGACGAGGCCCGCATATTATCCCTGATCGACGAAAGGCGGGCGGTTAGCGACCTTGTTGAGATATCCGGGTTGGGGAAATTTCATACATATTCATGTCTGTACCACCTGCTTTCGACGGGCCAGGTCGAAGTGGCCTATGCAAAACCTGCATCTGTCAAGGGGCGCAAGATTGATGTGTCAATAAAATCGTTAGTTACCCCTATTGCCGTTGTCATAACGATCGGCATTCTCTTGGCAGAATTTGTAGCGGGCGCCATTATCTCAAACCAGAGATTACTGTCTTTTGACTTCCTTTACAGGGAAGTGTACGAACGAAGGGATGATGATTACCGCAAGATTTTTTTCTACAAGCACCAGCGTATACCCTCACCTCAAGAAATCGAGGGCTTTTTCTGAATTCAAGATTCAGAACAACGGCTTTTCTCTAGGGATTTGGTTTGTGTGTTTGTTTGTTAATATCATAGGTGAACTGACTGATGGTATATAGCTGCATGAGTTCTTCATAGGAGAACGTGGCTTTGCATTTTGGACATACATAGAATTCCTCGTCGGTAACTATTAAATTAATATAGTTCGAGGTGAATAAACAGACGGGGCACAGGACATTATCGATTTTTGCCATGGGGAATTATACTCAACGATTATAAGTTGTCAATTATTCATCTAGAAAGAACGCAGTCTACCGTTCTTGATATAGCACCAGGACATTGCTTTGGTGTTATTGATACAGAGGACTTCCCCCTTCTTGTTTAAACCAATAATGCCGCAGCGGCAGCCAAATTTCGTTGCGTAATCGATTGTTTTCTTGCCGGCTTGTTTGGCTGGCATTTTGGCCATAAACGTCACGGCACGCAAGGCGATAAGGTGGCGCATTATTTGCTCTCCGTGCCCGGTCGCGCTTGCTCCGCCGTGCCGGTCGGCATAGGTTCCCGCACCAATAACAGGAGTGTCGCCGACTCGTCCGGGTAGCCTCAAGTTTATTCCACCACTTGAGGTCGCGACTGCTACTAATCCATGCTGGTCAATCGCAACCGCGCCTATTGTACCGTAGAGATCGGTGAAATCGCCGATCTTTTTGAAATAATTGCTTTCACACTTTGCTTTTTTCCTTCTCCAAATATGTTCTTTCTCCTTGGTTTTGGGATCATGATACCCCATACCCATAAAACGAGCGAATTTTATGGCATTCTCACCACATAGCAGGAGGTGGTCTGTTTTCTCCATCACCATGCGTGCTACACTTATCGGATTTCTTACATCCCGGATGATACCAACTGCGCCGAAATTCAATTCGCTGGTCATGACCGAAGCGTCCATCTCTACATCACCCGTCAGGTTGAAATATGAGCCGGTGCCCGCGTTGAAAATCTTCGTGTCCTCAAGGATGATTGCTGCTGCCTCGACCGCGTCGAGGCTCGATCCTCCCTGACGAAGGATTTCATAACCGGCCTTAACAGCCTTATTCAAACCACTCTTGCGCCGACGCGGGTAATTCAGACCCCCGGCTCCGCCGTGTGCAATAATGGCGATTCTTTTCCTCATCTTTGTCGCGCGATCTTTCCGAGTTTCTCGAATCCCCTATCCTTGACTAATACGAAGTAAATGCCCGAGCCGACCTCACAGCCATTGTTATCTTTTCCGTCCCAGAATATGCGGTTGCTGACGATGTCATCGGCATTGTATTTCTTAACTGCCGCACCTCGAAGTGAGTATATCTCGACACTGGGATTCAATGTGTCAGGATAATCAATGGCAATGTAGCACGTGGTCTGAAAGGGATTTGGAATGGAATAGGGTTCGGCGTAATGTTGAATCGCGATGGAAGTGAGATTGCTCAAGTTACTCTTGTTATCGTATCGGTCCGTGGCCCAAACTGAGTAGAGATAATCTCCCCGCAGTTTATTGTATACGTAGAGAGATGTGTCCCGATGGTTCTGCTTGATCAGGCGCCCGTGGGTCATGTCAAAAAGCCTGATGTCGTCGATGTAACATCCGCCCATGTTCACGGAGTTATTGGTAACATACGAGATGCGTAATCGATAGCTGCCAGAAGGTAGTATTGCCCTCCTCTCGATCCATCCATCTGATACACCATAGTGCACGTCCTGGAACGAACCATGCTGGATGATCAGGGAATCACTCATATCTTCGGTGCGGTAGTAAAGGTAAATGCTAAGTATTCCCAAACTTTGGATAGTGATGTTATCCTTCGTTTCAATGTAGTTACTTAGATTTGCCGCATTCCCCGAAAAGAACGAATAGCTTCCAGAATGCGCGTTTACAGAGCTGAGCATGAAGCCGTTGAAATTCCACAGACTCGAATCCTCACAAGCATCATTGAATGCTAGAACTGTATCCATGGCTTCTGCGACTGCATACTCAACCGAAGCGAGATCATACGCCTTTGACCAGTAGAGGGAAAAATCATTGTGACCTCCGGGTTCATTGGCAATCATGTGTGGGGTGGTGGGCCTCACATCATCTGCATTATAGAACCAGTTTATGAACTCTAGCCATCTCGATTGAACCCAGCTGAGATTCGTGTAACGGTCTACGATCTGTTTGAACTGCAAGTACTTATCTGGAAACCAGACCGCTAGGCCCGTTGTTCCGGAAAACTCCTGCCCCCAGTAGTCCGCAATGATTATTGCTCCCTCATAGGCGTCGAGTAGGAGGTCGGCCTCACCATAGTCGAAAACAGTTGTCATACCGGTAAGGAAATCTCCAAGGTCAACATAATCGTCTGATGTATCAGGTGTGCATCCGATTGTCGGAATGGTTTGCACCGTTCTCCGCAAATCGACCAGGGCTTGGGTGGGCAGTTCCGACAAGAGGAGATTATTCAGCCGCACCATTTTTTCTTTCATATTTTCTAACCCTGCTAGCCGTACGGCCGACACGGCAATTGGTTGAAAATCTGTGTAGTTGTCAACGGTGCTTTGTACGATCCTTTGGGACAGTTGAGTTTCACCGATACTCGGCTCAGAATGTAGTACCTCTAGTATCTCGTCATATCTGAATCCGGGCAACGGCATGATTGATTGTGGTGCGAGAAGTATCTTGGCGTGCTCTCCTACTTCAAAGGCAACTTCGACTTGTTGCATCAAGCAGGCGTCAAAGGCAAAAACGTTGATGCGTGTTTGCGTGTAGTCATAGGCAGTGCTCAATGCTCGCTGGAAATCACCCGTGGCGATGCTCAAGACATTGCCACTCGACCAGTCCGTGCCGAAAGACCTACGCGGTGTTGCCGTCCATCCACTACCATGATCCCAGAGGATTACAAGATACTTTTCAGCAGGGAAGAGTGTTATTCCCCAGTAGAGAAAATCGCTCAAGGTTTCCCATGAGCACATGTCGGTTAGGCCCAATTCTTGGAGTACTTGAGACGAGCCGTGTCGAACGAGTAATCTCCTTGCCCCAACCGACGGCTTATCGATTTGAACGATCACGTTGATGTCCTGGCTGGAACCGAACTGCTCCATTTCGACAAGGTCAGAATCGGCCCATTGTGCAAGGTCATTATCCGCCGCCATGTATACGAGCATGGTCCATTCCTGGCCAATCAGAACAGCTGGTAATGTCAGAGAGAAGAGAATAATTTTCATCCCGTAATTTTAGCACCAAACTGAGTCCGTGTCAATCACGGGACTAAGTTCGGGAAACTAATGCGTAATTTCTTTGCCGATCACCGCGTCGGTTGGAATAGAAATATTGAGGGTTGCATCTCGTGCACAAATCAAGAGTGCCAAGCATGTCCTTTTGCCCGAGATCTTTGATCACTGCCGACTTGAGATCTAAGTAGTATTTGCTGTTGCGTACGATAATGGCATTTGCATAATTTTTTTTGAACAGGTCGACAACATCTTGCTTCACCTCATAGCAGCAAGGTCCAATTGAGGCACCCAAAACATAATAGAAGTTCTGGAACATTTCTTTTGCCTTGGTGGTTATTCCACCAATGATGCCACGCCAGCCGCAGTGTAATATACCGATATTGTTGTCAGAAAGAAGATATACTGGTAAGCAGTCGGCAATCTTGATTCCCAAACAAGCGTTCTTAGTGCTAATGAGTCCGTCACCGGTTTGTTTATTATCTGAGTCGATGTTGACGATGATATTTGAATGGATTTGCTTGAGGAAAATAGGTTTCATGTTTATGAGAAGAGATTCCTGTTCATGCTTTGTCGAGTATATGGTGGAGAAGTCGTTCCGCGTAAATCGGAAATAGTGACTCTTGTTTTCTGAAACGAGAGACCAATTCACGGTCTGTTTATCTCCATTTCCCTTATTTTCAGGATTGTCTTCCTCTTGCCCAAGAAAGAATCTTCAGCAATAGAATAGAGACAATTGACCCTCGTCTTACCGACTTCAATGTTCAGGATCTCATCGGCTCGGCCATAGGCGAGCGCCGGCAAGGCCTTGTTGTGTTGTCTCAAAGAAAGTTTCAAATGATTTGAACCAACCACCCGGGGTATGCCGACTACTTCACAATCTTTGCCTAGAAACACGGGCTGCGGGTTCGCCGTACCCGTTGGCTCAAAGTATTTTAGGAAATAGACTAATTCGCTCGTAATTTGAGACCAAGCAAGTTCCATGTCATAGAGAGTCTTTCTCACAAAGGTCTTACTTTCGACCCCCTGCGCGTATTCATTCATACATGCTCGGAAGGCATCAAGATCTTTCCTGTTGAGCTCCAGTCCAGCGGCCTGAGCGTGCCCACCGTATTTACTCAGAAGATGCTGACAGTTGCTAATCGCTTCGGTGATATCAAAATCCGGGATGGAGCGAGCCGAGCCTTTTACGACGTCATCTTTGAGGGACAATGCTATTGCGGGACGGAAGTGATCCGCGCTGACTCTCGATGCAACGATACCGAGCACTCCCTCATGCCACCCTTCTTTTGCCAGGATTATGACCCGGGCTTGATCAGCGTCCGATGTTTTGATAATCGCTTCCGCCTCCCTGTAAATCGTGTCTTCAATCCCCTTTCTAGCTTCGTTATCCAGGGAGAGACTATGTGCCAGTACCCGTGCACGAGACATGTCTTGCGTAAGGAGAAGCTCTAGGGCACTCTTTGCGTCACGTAGCCGTCCACAGGCGTTTATTCGAGGTCCGATTACAAAACCAAGATGGTAAGATGTTACGCCGTGGCACAATCCGGTTTCCTCAAGCAGAGCTTTGAATCCGACTCTTTGGCTCTTGGGTATTTTGCTGATTCCATATTTGACCACGATGCGGTTTTCATCGATTAGAGGTACGATGTCAACAACGCTGCCTAAGGCGACGAGATCCAGGTCTTCGTATGCTTCCTCCTTTGGCTGCCGTAATTTTTCATGAAGAGCCTGCACCAACTTGAAGGCGACGCCCACTCCGGCTAGCTCTTTAAACGGGTAATTACTGTCGGTTCTCTTAGGGTTGATCATGGCAAAGGCGTTGGGCAGTGATTCCTTTGGTCGGTGGTGGTCGCAGACGATGACATCAATGTGATTCTCGCTTGCGCTTTCGACTTCCGTGATCGCGCTACTACCGCAATCGACGGTGATAATCAGGGAGCACTTCTCCTCTATCGCTCGACTGATACCACTGGCAGAAAGACCGTAACCTTCTTCGAGCCGGTTTGGGATGTAATAACTAACATCGAGCCCGAGCTTCTTAAGATTGCTGATGAGCAGCGCTGCGCCGGTTATACCGTCGGTATCGTAGTCTCCGTGAATGAGTATTTTTTCTTTGTTGTTCATTGCCATAATGATGCGGTCGACCGCTTTCTCCATGTCGTTCATCAAGAAGGGGTCGTGAAGGTCAGAGAGCGACGGTGCGAAGAATTTCTCAATCAAACGAGGTGTATCGTAGCCGCGGTTCTGCAGAATGTGCACTATTGTGTGCGGGATCTTCTTGCCCCGGATTTCTATATCGGTTGCCGTACGGTTATTGTCTTTTGCTATCCATGTGCTCATATAAGATTTTGTTTGATCGAGTCACCTATCACATTGGTTCTATCTAGAATTGAAATACGTGGGGTAATCTATAAGCCGGGTTCTGTAATAGATAGTCATTTGTCTTGTCCCAGTATCACTACTGGGTTCTGCGCAACCTACCCGTTCCGGCCACCGGCGCAAATGCACCGGACAAAAGCGGGCCACTTCGCCCGGAACTGCTTGGTTTTGCTTCGGATGGGGTTTACCATGCCTCTGATGTCACCATCAGAGCGGTGAGCTCTTACCTCACCTTTTCACCCTTACCCGCGCACTTGCGGTGCGGAGCGGTATGTTTTCTGTGGTACTTTCCTCCCGCACCAATGGTGCGAGCCTTCCGGTTAGGAAGCATCCTGCCCTGTGAAGCCCGGACTTTCCTCTCACATGGAGCGACTATCCGATTACCCCACAGGGTATTATATCCGCACGTGCTGAAGATGTCAATAATGCAGGGAAAGCCGAATTCGATGTAGGAAAAATCTTAAGATGTGCGAAATTTTCTGCAGCGCATTCCAACCTGTCGTAGATCCTCCTGGTAGGGCTATATTCTGTTAACGTTCACCCGCATATTCAGCCGATATTCCATAACAACTTTCATGATGAATTGCTTTACGATATTCTCTGGTAACTTTTGACAATATTCGATTGAGTGTCAGAAAATCACTGTGGCAACTACCGTGAATGCAGCGAAACCCTCATGAAGTAGGTCCGCCCGGGCATCGGATAATCAAGGTCATCTATTGTGTTGCCGAATTGCAGGGCATAGTCAGTGTTAGTCAGATTCTTGATCCCTGCGGTTATTGTCAGATGTCTGTAGATCATTTTGGTCAAAGCAGTGTTGATCACGATGTGGCTAGCCAGCTTTTTAGTATCCATGGTCACATTCGGATAATCATCATAATTTGGGTAATAATTCGATCGTTCGGATAAGTATTTACCCGCAATATTTAGGTTGATCCCTGCCGGTAAGGAGAAATTCATCTTTGAGGATAGTGTGAATTTGGGCGTGAATGCCGCCTGCCTTTCGATATCTTCAACGATGGTGAGGCTGGTATCGTTCATCCAGTCATAAAAGCTGTAGATGATCTCTTCGTTCTTTTGCTGAGCATTCAGATAGGTTGCTTCAATGCTGTAGTCAATAAAGTCAGAAATGTGCTGTTTTATCTCAAGATCCACACCCTTCAAATTCAGATAATTCAGATTCTGCGGCCGCCAGAGACCATCTGGGCCGGGCATCCATGCGATACGGTCATCAATGTTGCGCATGAATATCGAGAGCGCACCAAAAAATGTGGCCTGCGGAGAAGTTTCAGCGCGTAATTCGTACGCCCATCCATTTTCTGGTTGGAGTTTCTGGTTACCATACTGGGGCCAGTACAGGTCATTGAAAGTCGGCGCGCGGAACGTTTTGCCGGCAGATAGTTTCAACCATAAGCGTGGGGTCAGAACACTCACCAGGCCAACTCCGGGTGAGAGGAACCCACCAAACTGAGAATTGTAGTCGTAGCGAATGCTGGAGTTCAGGGAGATCCGATCATTGATGTGGAGTCTCAATTCGCCCCAGGTACCATAATCGTATGTGCTCGCATCCCAGCTTGTATCGTTGACCAGGGTTGAATTCACGGTTGTCTGCAGCGTGTCATACTTGGCATCCAGCCCGAGTGCGCAATCGCACAGACTTGTGTTTAAGGTGATCATAGTATTAAACCCGAGCTTGTGCACTAGATAGTCATAGTCTTCGGTTACGGTATCACCGATCATGCCCGGGTACACTGTGTGGAATTCGGTGCGCTGTCGATTGGCAAAAATACTTGTGTAGTAATTGATATTATCGGAAAGATGCAGGTCTACGCCGATATTGCCGATCAGTATGTAGTCTTTCTGTTGATCGAAAAGCGAAGTTGCTGTGCTATCGCCAAATTGTGGAATGGATCGTGTGCTGTCAATGCGGGGCAGCGGACCTGGAATCCCGTAATCTTTATTATCGTAGAATAGAGATGAACGGAGAGCGAGTCGGTCAGTTTTGTGAGAGATTGCACCGGTGAAATGATATTTTTTCAGATCGCTATTGCTTCTGGAGCCCTTGTCATGCGTGTAGGCGCCGGTCAGGTGGAATGATATATTGTTCAATGGCATGCCCAGTCGGAGATGGGTATTAGTTTTCTGGAAAGGGTCGTCAATTGTGTGCGTCGCGGGCGAGAATTTCAGCTCGGCTTCTGGGGTCTTTATTTCACTTACGGTTATGATGTTAATCACGCCGCCCAGAGCATTTGCACCGTATACACTGGAGACGGGTCCCTTAACGATTTCTATCCGTTCAACCATATCAATATCAATTACGCTTAGATCTGCTATACCGTTGGTGATGGCATTCAGGGGCTGCCCATTGAGCAGTACCAGCGTACCGTTGGTAGGCATCCCCCGCGTTGAGATACTGGTCACGCCACCTGGTGTCCCATAATCCTTGAAGTCAATACCGGCTGTGGCGTTAAGCACTTCACCTAAGGTCAGCGCCTCAAGCTTCTCAATATCCTCACGCTCGATGATCATTACCGCCACTGCTACGTCTTCTAGCCGTGTCGGATAGCGATTGGCAGTCACTACCACTTCCTCTAATTCATAGATGGGTTGGCTAATCAGAATCGGGAAGAGAAAAATCAGCATGCAGCCTCCTTTCGTCCGAAGGACTTGATTGTGGCTGAGGATAGGTCTCCTGGCTTCCCCACCCTTTTAGCTGCCTTCCCATCCCGCACCTACATGTAGGTGCGGGCAGTGGCGTTCATACTTGCCAAAAGGGTTCCCTTTTTCAAAAAAGAGGGAGAGGTTACAGTGGCGGCGACCGCGGCCGATTCTCACGGCGCTTCCCTTGAATCCACCAGCCGTGTTAGTATACCGCAGGTGGTTGAATCTGTCAAGAAAGAGAAAGGAGTAATCAGAGGAAAGGATACACTAAATTAGTCCAGCGATAAAAGTGAGCATTACTACAATGACCAGTGCAGGCAAGAAATTACCGACTTTGATTGGCTTGATGCCCAGTAGTTTCAAACCAATTGCGAATATCATTATGCCGCCTACACTGGTGAAATCACTGAGGTAAACGGGGTCGGTCAGGAAACTGAACTGTCGGGCAAGCAAGGTGAGCCCGCCTTGTACAAAGAGTACGGTGAGTGCCGAGAAAATTACGCCGAAGCCCATGGTCGAGGCCAGGATAATTGACGAAACACCATCCATGAGTGATTTTACGAGAAGTAATTCTGGTTTGTTTTGCAACCCAGCCTGTAGTGAACCGAGAATGGTCATGGGCCCAACACAGAAGAGAAGGCTGGCCACGACGAATCCCTGGGCAAAGGAAGTTTCACCATGGGCTTTGACAAGACGCTTGAGTCGTGCACCAATACTTTCAAGGAAATCTTCGATTTTCAGCATCTCGCCGATGACACCTCCGAGGATCATACTGAGAATGATAACAAGAGGTCTCTGCATCTCAAGGCCCATTTTTGCACCGAGGATACAGGTGAAAAGGCCGAGGCCGATAATGACTATCCTCTTGATGCTTTCCGGGAGGCCTTTCTTCAAGAGCAACCCTAGAAGACTGCCAACGATTACAAGAATTGTATTGACATAGGTGCCAATCATAAGCGCGATTGTCTCCTTTCGTTAAGAGAACTGAATTCTTTCGGTGATGCCGAGCTAACGCCTTTCAAGTAAATTGAACCAGAGCAAAATTATCCTAGCCTGGTTACTTTTCAGCTGATCGTTTTATCATTTAGCCAATTGCCTAAGTGACAAAATAATACAAATGATTGTTTAGGATAATTATCCGACAGAGAGTTCTTCTATTTTGCTCCGGCCTTGAAGACAACCGTAGTGAATAGCTCGATAAAGAATCCGTAGATGATACCCATTATTAGACTGCCAAAAAAGATCATCATTTCCTTGCCTGGTACATAAAAGCCTTGGAATGCCATAGGCAGGCTGAAGATGAATCCCATGATGATGCCATGCAGCCACCATTTCATCTTGAAGACGCTAATGCCGATGGCAAAACCGATCAGGGCACGGCTGAGTATGGTTGAGATGGCAAAATACCAAGGCGTTGGTCCTTCAGACGATGCGAGACCCCAGCATACAAACCCGGAGATCACGCCGAATATTGTTGCGATCAAAAGTCGTTTCTTGTTAAGCATGTTTCCTCCTCGTGTTCTAATAATAGACGACACGTCCAACTTGTCAAGGAATTTCGTGGCAATATGACTTGACATCACACAAAATCTGTGTAAACTAGGTTCCAACAACCTGAGTAGCGCTCAGCTAATATTAGACTGAAACATATTCTTCAGTTAATACGTAATATTATATAGACGAAAGGAGCGAGGATGAATATCATGGACATATACTTTGCCCCGAGTAAGGCATTTGCTGCACTCAAGGAAAAGCCGCAATGGGTCACCCCCTTTATCATCGTGTTAGTTGTTGTCGCGTTGACCGCCGCCTTAACGGTCAATTTTAGTCGAGATGAGATAATGGCGCGTCAGCAAGAAACACTGAGAGAACAGGGGAGATCGGAAGAAGAAATCGAGCGCGCAATGCAGTTCACATCTGGACCCATTATATTTTTAGGTAGTGCGATCAGTGCCACTATTTTCACCGCAGTTCTCATGCTGTTGTTTGCTCTGATTATCAATCTTTTCGTACCGCTGTTTGGAGGAGAGAGTGGCTTCAAGACGATCTTCTCGGTCATATGTTTTTCATCGCTCGTTTTGGTGCCCTCTGCGATTCTGAAGTTGATATTGATTGCTATTACCAGATCGCCTTACGTAACGACTTCACTAGCACTTCTGGCACCTGGCTTGGCCAAGGATACATTTGTTTATAAGCTGCTCGCTGGGTTTGACTTTTTCATTATGTGGGAAATGATACTAGTCGCCCTGGGTATCAACATTACCAATGGCATCGCGAAGAAGAATGCTTATGTTCTGGTATTTGTGATTTGGATCATCTCGATATTTATCGGTGTCGGGATCAGTAGTATCTTCGGCCGTGGGATGTAGCGCAGGCGTGCTGTCTAAATAGTAAGATATGATTTTACTTCTCTTATGCCTGCAGGTTGATTCCCTGTCAATGAATGAGGCGATTGATCTCGCACTGGGAAATAGTCCGATTTACCGCGAATCAAAAGTATCCTTAGAGAAATCACGGATTCAATTCTACGAGGTCCTCACCGAGCTGTTGCCGACCGCACGTGTGGCGGCTAGTTACACAAAGAGTGAGTACCAGGGGTTCACCAGCAGCGGCTACGAGGGTTCTGTGAATCTAACCATGCCGCTGTTTGACCTCGATATCATCACTTCCATATTCGTTTCCCGTGGTCAGTTGACGAATAGTGTTCTTCAACATCAAGAGGAGATAGCCAGCCTTGTTTTACGTATCAAGACTGCCTATTACAACTTGATTAACGCATTTGAGCTACTGAGCTCAGCTGAGATTACGATCGAAAGGGCACTTGAGAACTTGGAGTTGGTTGAGGCGAAGTACGAATTAGGTGCCGCGTCGAAGCTCGAGTTATTGCAAGGTGAGGTATTTTACCTGAACGCTCAGCAGGACAAATCAAAAGCAAGGACACTGAAGATTTCTGCTCAAGAGGAACTGAGGGCAATTTTGGATACTGCGGCGGACATTTATCCCACCGACACGTTAATCGATCCTGGATTTGCCGAAATACCGAGCCTCGATTCCCTCACTGCAATCTTATACGATGTCAACTACAGCGTGCAAATAGCTCAGGAACTGAAGAGTATTTCGAGGTTGGGGCTCATATCATCGTATCTCGCTTTTTTACCAAGGATTTCACTGTTCTACGGTAGTACTGTATATAGTGATTCGCTAATTTTTGATTTCCAGTACTATCGGGATAATGCAACAACAAACTATGGGATAAGCGTGAGTTTCCCTATTTTCGAGATAAAATCACTTATCTTCAGGCATCTGAATGCGAAGAAAGACTATCAGCGTAGTATTTATGCCGAGCGGGCGACTGAGCTAGAGGCGGAGAAGGCCTTGCGCACAACTTACTATTCTTTGCGCGAGTCCCTGGACAATTTGGAATTCGCCAAGAAGAGTTATGATGCTGCCAACGAGGCGGCGGTGATTGCCCGCGAGCAATACGCGCTGGGAGCAATATCCTTTTTGGATTTCTTGACCGCAGAAAAGGCCATCTTCGATGCGCGGGTCTCGTACACCTCGGCCTTGACCGGCTACTATACACAGCAGGCTACCTTCTCGTATCTCTCGGGTACGTTGACCCTTAACAAGGAGCCGTGATGAAGAAAAAAAGATTGTTGATTATAATCGGTGTGGTTATTTTGGTTGCAGTGATTGTCATCCTAAACTTGAGTCAGCGGGATGCTGGCGAGGAGGTTGAGGTCGCGTTGGTTAAGAGGGGAAATATTACCTCAAAGGTATCTGCTTCCGGCCAACTGCGGGCAAAAGCACAGGTAGATGTATCGGCCGAAACGATTGCCCGGGTAAGAAAAATCCTCTGTAAGGAAGGCGATTTCGTGACAAAGGGACAACTAGTAATAGAACTCGATGATGTACAGGCTAATGCCGCCAGGCAACTCGCTCTCGCCAACTTTGAGCAAGCTGAACAGGATTTGCAGCGCGCCCAAAAACTACTCGAGAAGGAATTAATATCTCATGAAAGTTTCGAGCGCATCCAATTGAATTACAAAACGTCAAAGGCATCCTACGAGCAGGCGATGGATACGTTCAGAAAAACAAAGATTTACGCGCCGATTTCGGGCCGGATAATGAAGATCAATGTTGAAGAGGGCGAAACTGCGGTAATGGGTGCCCTGAACTACGGGGGTACAGTGATGATGACTATCGCCGATATGTCTAACGTGATTGCGGTGGTAACGATCGATGAAACCGATGTGCCTGACGTGCAAATAGGCCAGGTTTCCGAGATCGTTGCCGACGCCCTACCCGACACAACCTTCCCGGGGGTTGTCATAAAGGTTGGATTGATGCCGATAACCAGCCAGTTGACCACGGATAAAGTAACTGATTTTGAGGTAGAGATTGAATTAGGTGAATTCTCACCGTTCCTTAGACCTGGCATGAACGTCCAGACCGACATTACCACACATGAAAAGGTAGATGTTTTGGTTATCCCGATTCAGGCTTCGGGTAAGCGTAAGATTGACAGTAAGACTGCGCAGACCACATTCGTTGTGAATGATGGAAAGGCACAGCTTGCTGAGATCACCACCGGTGTATCAAGCGATAAAGATATTGAGGTCGTGTCGGGTGTCGAAGAAGGAGATACTGTGATAATCGGCCCGTATCGTGTTCTGTCAAAATTGAAGGATGGTCAAAAAGTGAGTTTTGAAGTACCCGAGGAGGATTCCATATCACAAAATCTGCGGCCACCACGCGGGCTATTCGGGAGACTTCGAAAGCGTACATGACAATGGTTAAGAACAAACCCATATGTCGGGCGATCGATATAACAAAAACATACTGGCGCGGCAAAGTATCGGTGGAAGCTCTGCGCGGGGTGAGTCTTGAAATTAGAAACAATGATTATGTTTCAATCATGGGCGCGTCTGGTTCGGGTAAGTCGACGCTCATCCATATTCTGAGCTGTCTTGACACGCCGACATCGGGCGAATATTACCTCGAGGACAAACTGGTTTCCAATTATACAGACCAGGAACTGGCGCGCATAAGAAATACATTCTTTGGCTTCGTGTTCCAGAGTTTCAGCCTTTTGCCCAGGCTCACCGGGATAGATAATGTTGCCCTTCCTTTGATATATGCGGGTATCAGGAAGCAGGATAGAGCAGCGCGCGCGCGAGAGATTTTGGAAAAAATCGGTCTAGGCGATAGAGCGTCACATCGTCCCAACGAAATGTCCGGGGGCGAATGTCAGCGCGTCGCTATTGGTCGTGCTCTTATCAACAATCCAAGAGTGATTTTCGCTGACGAACCAACCGGTAATCTTGATTCGAAAACCGGGGCGGAGATCATGGAGATATTTGATCAACTCGTGGATGAGGGTAATACGATCGTCATGGTTACACACGATCCAAATGTTGCCGCACACGCCAAGAAGAAAATAAAACTAAGAGATGGGTTGATCGAAAATGACTAGCATTTTTGGCAAGATAGCGCTTTCACTACAGACCTTCAAGAATCACAGACTCAGGTCTTTCCTTACGACACTTGGTATTATCATCGGCGTGACTACCGTGATTGCAATACTATCTTTAATCGAGGGTCTGAACCGTACGGTTAGTGAACAGGTCCAAGCCCTGGGGTCAGACTTAATCTATGTTCAGAAATTTACGTGGATTTCAACCGGGCATCGTGATCTCGATAAACTTGCCGAGCGCCCCGACCTATTACCGGAAGATGCCGAGGCAATAGGCAAATTGGCTTCGATTGAAATCGCGGTTCCCACGGCTAGCCGACAGCTGACCACATTGAAGCACAGGGATAAAGAAGTCAGTAATGTATCAATAGTGGGTTCGGATGAGAACTATTCATACGTCAATAACTACCTGGTGGAGAGCGGTAGGGATTTCACAAGGGATGACATCACGCACCGACGCAGTTCGGGCATAATAGGTTCATACATCGCGGCTAACCTCTTTCCGGATGAATCCCCTGTTGGTAAGGATTTGATGGTTGAGGGACACCGGGTCAGAGTCATTGGAGTGTTTAAGGAAAAGGGGCAGTTTCTTGGCAATAGCCTTGATGATTTTATCCTCATCCCCAATACCGTGTTTGAGAAATTTTTCCCGAGAAGCAGGGCATCGATATTTGATCGCGTCTATGGTGGGTATTCGGTTGCGGTGAAGCCTAAATCAAGCAATATGGAGACGGCGGTTGACGACATACGCGAGCTGATGCGCCGTAGGCACGGACTTGGGTTTGACAGGGAAGATGATTTTGAGTTAAATACTCAGCAGATGTTGATGGATCTCTACCAAAATATCACGCGGGTAGGATTCATCGCGATCGTCGCCATTGCCGCTATTTCCCTGGTTGTCGGTGGAATAGGCATTATGAACATTATGCTGGTCTCGGTCGCGGAGCGGACGAGGGAAATCGGTATCCGTAAGGCAGTCGGCGCCTCGAATCAGTATATACTCTCGCAGTTTCTTATTGAGTCCATCATCCTTGCACTGATTGGCGGCATAATTGGAATAGTCTTGGGTATGCTATTGGCAGCGCTGATCTCAACCATATCACCACTCAAGGCTGCTGTGGCGTTTTGGATGATTTTACTCGGCTTTGGGTTTTCTGCAGCCGTTGGCATCTTTTTTGGGATTTATCCGGCACGCCGTGCGGCCGGGCTAAACCCGATCGAAGCTTTGCGCTACGAATAATCCCGTGTTGGCATACATCTATGCTTTTAACACGTTCTCGTAAACCTGAAAGTTACCCAACACGGGAAATACGAAATTCTAAGCACGAAACTCTAAACAAATCATAAATTCTAAACCCCAATGACCAAAACCGTATTGAATTTGGTGCTTTGGATTTACTATTTAGAATTTCGGATTTGGGATAGGATGAGCCGTTTGATGATGTTTTTCGTCCCTCGGGTCAAGATTATGAGGCTTTAGTTGACTTTGGTTTACTCAATGGATATAATCGTTTGTAGATGAAGGAAATATATCGTGATGAGTTGACCGGTTGCTACAACCGGCGCTACATGCATTATTGGATTGAAAATGAGATTAAACGGGCAAATCGTTTCGACACAAAATTCACACTGATCCTTCTGGATATCGACGATTTTCGCAAGATCAACAATAATTTTGGTCACCTTGAAGGTGATAGAGTATTGGCAAAGTTCGCCGAATTTTTACGCGCTAACATCAGAGAAGTTGATAGCATCGTGCGCTACGGGGGCGATGAATTTATTGTGCTGATGCCCAATAGTAATGCTAAGGGAGCATTGGAACTCGGTAATAGGATTATCAAGGCACTTAATACCATAGAACTACGTACACACACGATACACTGTAGCGTAGGGTTTGCCGTTTTCCCGGATGATGCTACGAAGGCAGAGGGACTGGTGAGCCAAGCGGACAGTCTCATGTATCAGGCTAAGAAGCAGGGGAAAAACCGCATTGGCATGAAGCATGAAGCGATTAGACGATTACGTATTCCTTCCCCGGTGACAATCGGCCGTGATGATGAGACTAATTGGTGTTTGACCCAACTCAAAGATCACCAGACGATTTTCATCGCTGGTGAGGTTGGTATTGGTAAAACACGTCTTGTCATAGAAACAAAGGATCGTCTAAACACCCAAGTAATAGCGCGGGGCAATGCGTATGAGGCGCTTTCATCAGTTGCATATCATCCATTTAAGAACATGTTCAGTGAACTGATCAACAAAGATTTCGCGCTGGTGCAGCAAACCGTTAAGAGGATGGCTGAAGTATATCAATCTGAGTTGACCAAGCTGATGCCGGCGGAAGGAATACTTCGTGTAGTGCAAACCGAAGAGCTAGACAAGTATCGTCTGTTCAATGCTGTAAGTGAATTCCTCTTGAAATTGTCCGAGGCAGTTTACCCAGGTACTACAATACTCTTCATGGATGATCTACATTGGGTAGATCGGCCGAGTTGTGAATTATTGGATTTCCTTATGCGAAGTATGAGTCCGAATGTTAAAATATTTGGGACTTATCGTGTAGAGGAAGTAAAGAACTCTCCCCTTTCCGACTATTGGGGTATATGGGCCAGGGAGCGGCTTTATACGCAGATAACGCTCTCACCCTTGAGCGAGGAGCAATCCAATCAGCTTCTTGAAGCCATAGCAGGTGGGCTTCCGAGTGCGGCATCGAAGGTGATATATCACGAAAGCGGCGGTAATCCGTTCTTTATTGAAGAAATCTTGACTGAATTCCACCGTCGCAAGAAGTTATATTGGGATGGGCATCAATGGATCTTCGTGAAAAGCATGGCGGGTTCCATCCCTTCGTCAATTGAAGAGACGATAAAAAGAAAGTTGAAATTGATGGACCATGAAGTCAGGAAGTTCCTTGAGATCGCTGCGGTATTCGGGCAGGAATTCAGTGCCGACATTATTGCCATCGCTAGTAAGCGAAACGTTGGTCAGATCATGGAGGCGTTGGATGAACTGTGCAGGTTGGGTTGCATAAAGCCTAGAGCTAGCGATACTTATTTCTTCTCCGAAGACATTGTTCGGCAGATTGTCTATAAGAATATTAAGCGCGGAAACTTACTGCAATATCACAGGATGGTTGGCGAAGCAATTGAGACAGTGTTTCATGGCGTCATCTCGAACTACCATGAGCAGTTGGCGCATCACTTCGCACTCGCGCGTGATGGAGCAAAGGCGCTGGTTTACTCTAAAAAAGCCGCCTTGAAGGCACGTGATAACTACGCTCATAGTTTGGCCCTAACATTCTACGAAACTGCGCTAAAATACGAAGAGAACATCGAGGAGATTTTTCAGATAAGACTCTCTCTTGCGGATATATATATATCAATCGGTAACTACAAGAAAGCGGTCGAACAATTGCATTTTTGTCTGGAGATCAATCCCAATGCTTACCGTGCGTATGAAAAACTTGGTAACGTTTACGAAAAGATTGGCGAGTACAGAAGGAGCCTGAAGTACTATGAGCGGGGTATGCGGATAACGCAAGGTACCAGCGCGGTTAGTATCTTCAGGGCTGCTTTAGCATGGCTCTACACGAGAATGGGGCAGTACAAGCGTGCTAAGGAAGAGTGCGAGGATATGTTGAGAAAGAAGAAACAGATAAGCAGCCATACTCTCGGTGACGCCTATGTTATTCTCGGTGTTATACTTTTGAGGTTAGGAAAATTTAACCGTGCAGAACAGTGCTTCAAAAAGAGTTTGAAGATTAGAAGATCGATCGGTGACAAGAAGAATATTGCTGCCTGCTACGTGGATCTGGGATTAAACTATCAGGGAAAGTTCAACATAAGAATGAGCGAGAGGTTTTTCAACAGAGCACTCAGCATATATCAGGAGGTAGGCTATCAGGAGGGGATTCTAATAACTCTGAACAATCTTGGGGTCATGTATGCGAATTACGATCTACCCAAGGCTGAGGCGTACTGCCTCGAAGCGTTGTCTAAGGCTAAACTGATTGGTGCGAAGAGAACCATTGTCTTGCTGTACAATAATTTGGGTATGATCGGTTACAGCCGTTTGATGAATGAGCAAGCACAGACGAGTTTCAAGCAGGCCTTGAGGCTTGCTAAGGAGATCAAATTCTACGAGGGTATAATTTTCGCTAGTATAAGCTTAAGTGAACTGCACCGTGACAAGGGACGTACGAAACGAGGCAGGGTGCATCTCGAAACGGCTTTGCGCGTTGCAGAACAGATAAATGTGAAGTTTTTGAATATTGACTGCCTCATGGAAAAGATGGAGTACTACCTGAGGGCCAGGCAATACAAGAGGGCCGATAGGTTGGCAAAAAAAATGACCGTGCAACTGAAAACAGAGAGCAATGTGCTTTACAAGATATATAATTTAATGTACCGCGCCCGAATCCTTGCTGCGTCGCGTAATTTCTCAAGGGCTCACAATTACTATAGTAGAGCGTTCAATTATGTTAAGACGCTGCCAGAAAACAAAATTTCAGGGGAGATATATTATCTGAGAGGAATCGCCTTCAAGAAAGAGGGGAGATTGAAGGAATCGTTAAAAATGTTTCTCCAGGCCGACCAGATATTCAAAAAAATAGGTAATCTGCGGTATTTGGAAAAAATCGAACAAGAAATTGCTGGAGCAAAGGTATGAAAAAAGGGGGCATCCGCCCCCTTTTTTTGAGATCGTTTTACCAACTCAGGATCTTGAATTCAATGCGTCGGTTCATATCCCGGCCAGATCTTGTTCGGTTGTCGGCAATCGGTTGTGTTTCTCCATAACCGACCGCAATCAGACGGTTAGGTTCGATTCTGTGGTATTGCATCAAGTACTCCCGCACTGAATTCGCTCTCTCGTTTGAGAGTTTCATGTTGTACGAATCAGAGCCGATACTGTCAGTATGACCGCCGATTTCGATTCTCATCTCGGGCTTCGCCTTGAGCACACGTGCCGCGTCGTCAAGCGCTGGATAGGAAGCCGGTTTGATTACCGCTGAATTGAAATCGAAAGTTATTCCCCTGAGGACGACGCGTTCACCCACCTTGGGGATGGGCTTTAAAACGAAATTCTGAATTTTTGTCTCATCTCTTTCCATGACAACCGGTGTAGTTTCCGGTATGTAGTCAGCTGCCTCGACCTTAACCGTATAAGTGCCAGGTGATACACCTACTTTGTATATACCGGTCGTCCCATCAGTGGTCGCCTTGGGAATCTGTGTATCAACGAAGATGATTTGTGCGAGTAATGCCTTCCCGGTTTCATATTCAGATACTTTGCCAGTGAGAATGCCACCCTTGTGAAGAGCGACGTCAAATACCCGCGTTTCATTTTCCTTCAAGTCGATTACCCTCTCCTCAGGTAAATAGTCAGTGGCTTCAACACGTACCCTGAATGTTCCAGGTACCAGATCTATGTTGAAGAAACCAGAAGTATCTGATGCTGCCTTAGGGAATTCACTCTGCGGAAACATTATGTTGGCAACGACCGGTCTATTCGTTTCGGAATCATATATCCTGCCGGTTATCTTGGCTACCGGTTTCTTGTTTAGCGGGAAGTTGAGAGTAATCTTATCTCCGTCCTTGAGAACAATAGTTTGCTCGCGCCATCTGTAATCAGCAGCATCAGCACGGATACGGTAGCTACCAGGTGTCAGAGAGACCTTGTACGTACCCTGCGGCGAGGTTGCAAGCGCTTCCCTCTGTGCGTCTGGGAAAGTGATCGTAGCGACTAAAGGCATATTAGTTTGTGCATCGATTACCTGTCCTGAAACTTGAGCAATCAGCTCCTTAGGTCTCTTAACAAGATCATAACCACCAGAAAAGTTGATGAATGGCTTCCAGAACCAATCACCTACGACGGCAAGTTCAACACCCAAATCAAAACTTACATTTGTCGCGCCGAAGCGTAAGCCGGGTGTGACCCATAAGACTGTCGAGTCGAAATCAGGAGTTGAGTAGCCGCTAGTTTCAAAAAGTACCCTCAGATCACTATTGGGAATGAGCTCAATACCCAGCCCGTAAGGTAGAAGGTTTGTCCTTTCGAGTTGGGCGAAGTCTTGGGCAGTGACGTATCCTGGGTTCTTATCCTCTCCAGTAATCAGATAACCCGCATTGAGATGTATTGCGAATGCTCCGGAGTGGAAATCAAACAGGGCGTCGAATCCAAAATCTGGGTCATGTGGTATGTGAGGCAATGTGTTTGTTCTGATCGAATCCGGTGGGAAGAAGAAATCCTCATACAATGCTCGGTCCTTCTCCTGAGAATTGCCGAACCATTCGGTTGGAAGGGCTGGCCCGAAATTGACATAGGCGTCTAGGCCAAACGCATAAATCGTAGGTGTCACATCATTCACTACAATCGGGTACCCCAGTTTCAGACCAATCTCGTGGGTCTTGATTCCGATGACTGGGCTGGGATCACTGCGCTGGATTGGGTAATCATTGGCTTCGTAATACTTGCCAAACGGAGCAATATGGTATCGCGTTTCGATGAAGTCACTGATAGCGTACGAGATGCCGACCCTGGTCTGCAAGAAGTGACTTCGGTCGGTCGTTGAATCTCCTTGAATAAAGACTCGATTGTTCTGGTACCTCTCAACCGCCGAGAGGTGAAAAGAAAGTTTACCCATCTTATGCGGCTGAGCATACTTCACCCTGAACATGCCCCGGTTGCCGGAAAGTGATATTTCTTGACTGAAGGCAAGTAGGGGGATTATTGCTACTAAAACGATTGTTTTTTTCATAACCTCTCCTTTTTTGGGTTAATGGCCCCAACGGGACTCGAACCCGTGTCTCCACCTTGAAAGAGTGATGTCCTAACCACTAGACGATGGGGCCTTATGGGCCAGAATGTAAAGATCTCGAAATGACTTATTATCGACTATTGCCTGATTTATAAGGAAATAATTTTCTAAGTTAGTATTGGTTGTAATTATTCGATTACACAAATCTTCACCCATTGCCAGCAGGAACTTCGCGGCAACCTTGGGATTTTCATTGACCACATTCATGAAATCCTGTTTTTTCAACACCAGGAGCCGCACATCGGTCTTAGCCTTGACCGTTGCCGAGCGCGGTTTGTCGGTCAAAATGGACATTTCTCCGAAGAAGGCAGGTTCTTGGAGTTCGGTCAATAATAAGACAACGTCGCCACGTATAAGGTGAATCTCAACACGCCCTGTCTCAATCAAGTACATCTCATCGCCGGTAGTACCTTCTTTTATGATTACCGAGCCCTCAGAAACTTCTTTGGGTCGCCATTTGACGAGCATCCAGCTGATTTCCTGAGGCGTTAAATATCTGAAAAGCTTAACTTTTTCCAGCTCTTTCATATCATGATTCTATACATATTTCTATTTTTGTCAAGGATTGCTCCAAACTCGACTCACCCGCAAAACAGTATGGAGACTCGAAAATCTGACATCAAAACAGTAAGTCTGAACCGATAGACATGCACTATTGACCGAAATCACATGTGAAATCTATATGTTGATTTTATTTGGTAGGGAGAATGACGGGCTCGGATTTTGCCTCATACCAAGCGACCGGACTGGACATGGGTTTTTCCGTTTGGGTGTATTTGTACCCGTCGATAGCGAAGTTCCTCAAGGTTATGGCGTTCAGAAGACGATCAGTTTTGTGGACAATACGATCTCAGCGATACTCAGACGGCAGAAATACACGCCTTTGCTGAGTTGCTTACTGCCTTCGTCGTCGAGGCTCCAATAAAACATTTGCGGCGCAGGGGATGCGTTGATGGTCAAGCTTTTGACGAGTCTACCTCTGACATCGTGTAAGGTTAGGGTTCCCCTCGAAGGTTCTGTAATATACCCGGTCAAATCAATGCTGATAATGAGTTGGTCGTGAACTGGATTCGGAGATGCCGATAGTTTCGCTGAATACACGACAACGGGAGAGGTTTCGTCGATCCCGGTACCGCTTGTGTCGGCGACGCCCACAAAAACATCCTGATCGCCTAGGCGTGTGTCAGTCCAGATCTGATGTATATCATTTATGGATGAGGAGGTTACCCCAATGTACTCTCCGATCAAACCCGCCCGGTTTGCTAGAATGCCCGGCTGATCTATGTGACCTTGCAGTACTGAGCCAGCAGTTGGATCACAGGAGACCGTGGAGATGCGTTCATTCTGGGACCATGTATTACCGCCATCTGTCGTGGTCGTCATGTAAAGATCCATGAGTAGGTTAGTGGGATCATTTCTTCGGTCAAGGAATACCGTGATGATGCTGCCGTCCGGCGCGACTGTGAGCCATGGGTGGAACTGATCGCAGCCGTTATTGATTGAGTCGTCATTGATGCGTATCTTCTGGCTCCAGGTTGTACCACCGTCGGTTGACCGTGTGAAGTAAATATCGGTATCAGTGAGACTAGGTGAATCATCCATGTACGCCATGTAGATGTGGCCGTTGTATGGTCCACCCGTAATATCAATGTCAATGGCTGGAAAAGAGAATACCAAAATATCACCGTATAAGTATCTGGATGCATCATTTACATTTTGGACAGTTATATCACTGCCAAAGGTTTGCCCACCATCATAGGATCGGTCAAGGCGAATACGATCCGGAGTATACTCAACCCAGGCGACATAGACCTCGCTGTTAGGTCCGACACAAGGTACTGGCCACTGCACGCCACCAGCGTCGCTGATCGTGACTGGTCCGACAAATGAGTTGCCACCATCGGTCGATCGGCATATCATGATCTCTGTGGTTGCCCCGAATCTGGTCCACGTGACATAAAGGTTGTCTGTGTAGGGTCCGCCTGAGCGATCACAGGCGATAAGCTCTTTGTCCTCAAACACGTTCGGGACGTTGTTTATCACGGTTACGGGCCCAGTCCAGGTTACCCCACCGTCAGTGGATTTGTATACGAATAATCCATTAGGTTCATAAGTGCTGTTATACGAGAGTATTACGGCATAGAAATTACCGGACGTGTCAACGGTTAAACCCGGGTCGCTGTCCCAGTTGTACTGTGGTTCGACAAACAAATCCTGGCCCCAGGTTAGACCACCGTCAAAGGAATACGCATAAGTGACCTGGCGATAGCCGATGCGAAAGTCGCGCCATATCGCGACCAGATTCATTGAATCCTTAGGATTCATGACTATTTGTTCCTCGTTCTGGACTTCGGTCGTTGTGTCGTTATTTATTCTTATGTTTAGATATGCCGAATCCCGCGACCAGGTAAAGGCAGCGGTATGGTTGAATACGGACATCGTTGCCAGCATAAGAAGTAACGGTAATGTAGTCTTCATTTAATCCTCCAATGATATTATAGTATGTAGCCTGTTTTTGTCAATTGCGTAGTGGCCATCACGTGGGAAGCCGCCATGGGTTCTGCGAGTTTGCTGATCAGTGGATGTGGCCTTTCCCCCTTGATTTTTCTGTCCAGCCAAGTATAATCTGCGAGTATGACATCCAAATCAGTCTATGACCATCTCGAAAAATCAAAGCCCGGGGTTCTAGCTCTTTTCGACCCGGATCGGGTATCCGTAGAAGAAGTCGGTACATTGACCAAACAAGTGTGTGATAATGGTGTAAAAGGAGTCCTCATTGGGTCTTCACTACTGGTGTCGCCACATTTTGAAAAATTCGTATGTGCTGTCAAGGACAACACAGAATGCCCGGTCATTTTGTTCCCGGGTGGGTCTCATCAAGTGTGTCCCCGCGCGGACGCGATATTTTTTCTATCCCTATTGAGTGGCCGAAATTCGGAGTTCCTCATTGGTGAGCAGGTTAAGGCAGTATTTCTCATCAAAGAATGTAACCTCGAGGTTATTCCTGTCGGCTACATACTCGTTGAATCTGGGAACTGCACGACGGTTGAGTATATTTCGAATACAAAACCGATCCCCCGTTCCAAGTATGAAATCGCAGTTGCGCACGCTTTGGCTGGTCAATATTTCGGCATGAAGTACATTTACCTAGAGGCAGGAAGTGGCGCCAAGAATCCCGTACCTAGCGGAATGGTCAAGAAGGTTAGGGAAACCATCAACATCCCGCTGATTGTTGGCGGTGGGCTCCGAGATTATGACGAGGTAAGGAAAAGCTTTGACGCAGGCGCAGATTTTGTAGTTTTGGGTAGCATTATTGAACGGTCCAAGGAGCAATTCGAAGGAATCATGAGGAGATTGTGATGAGGATTTTGGTTGTCGGTGGAGGTGGCCGAGAACATGCCCTTGCCTGGAAATTGAGTAAAGCAAAAAGAGTTAGGAAAACCTATGTCGCACCAGGCAATCCAGGCATTGCAGAAGTCGCTACATGTGTTGATATCCTCGCGTCAGACATACCGGGCTTGCTACGCTTTGCCGGGGAGAAGAAAATTGACTTCACCGTTGTCGGTCCAGAGTTGCCCCTGGCCATGGGTATCGTTGATGAATTTGAAGACGCCGGGCTCAAAATATTCGGGCCCAACAAGAACGCGAGTCGCATCGAGGCGGACAAGTCATTCGCCCGCGAATTCATGGGCAAGTTTGGCATCCCAGCACCCAGGTTTCAAATCTACGAAACCGCCTCCGAGGCTCTAAAATACACCAAGACCGTAAACAAGTTTCCGGTAATCGTGAAAGCATCCGGGTTAGCCGGGGGAAAGGGCGTATTCGCGGCTAACAATAAACGCGCGTATGAGAAGATCATCGACGAAATACTGGTGCAGCATAGACTCGGCGAGGCCGGCAATCGCATAGTGGTGGAGGAGTTTCTGACCGGGCAAGAGGCGTCGGTGTTTGTGCTCACGGATGGCGTCTCGATCACCTATCTGCCGTCTGCGCAGGATCACAAAAAGCTATACGACCGCAATCGCGGACCGAATACCGGAGGCATGGGTGCTTATGCACCTTATCCGACGAACAAGCGTATATCAAATATTATTGAAAACGTGATAATTCAGCCGACAGTTCTCTCGATGCGGGATCAGGGTTTGGATTATAAGGGCGTTCTGTACGCAGGTTTGATTCTGACCTCGACCGGGCCCAAGGTTTTAGAGTTCAATTGCCGGTTTGGGGATCCTGAGGCGCAGGTGATTCTGCCCTTGGTTGAAGGTGATCTGTTGAGTGCCATGGTCGCGGCAGCCGAAGGAAAACTCTCTGACGAACCTCTAAAGGCGAAGAACCAGTGGTCACTCTGTGTGGTACTGGCATCGGCCGGTTATCCTACAGATTACCGTATCGGTGAAGAAATCTCGTTCAAACAGAAATTGGATTCCAGGACACTGCTCTTTCATGCCGGCACTAGAATGGAAGATTCAAAGCTGGTCACGGCATCAGGTCGAGTAATGAATGTCGTCAGGGTACATGATAATTTGAAAGTTGCCAAGCAGAAGGCTTACGAGGAGATTAAGAAGATAAGTTTCAAGGGGATGTATTATAGAAAGGATATTGGTAATACCGGCATGAAAAAAATGAAACGGAAGAGGCGAAAATGAAGATTTGGGTGTTCATGGGGAGTAAATCAGACATTGAGACGATGTCTGTTGCTGAAGAAGTATTAAAAAAAGAATCTGTCCCGTATGATAGATTCATTCATTCTGCCCACCGCGAGCCGGACAAGATCAGAGAATTGATCGCCAAGGCAAAGGATGAAGGTGTGGTGGCAATCATTGCTGGCGCTGGTTTAGCAGCACATCTGCCCGGATTCATTGCTTCCATGACTGACATCCCGGTTCTTGGTGTTCCCCTTCCGGCATCAACCCTGGGGGGGCTAGATTCACTGCTTTCGATTGCCCAGATGCCCTCTGGGGTGCCGGTGGCAACCTTTGGCATAGGTCGGTCAGGAGCCAAAAACGCGGCGCTGTTTGCCAGTCGTTTGTACAAACAACTTACAAGATAATAAAAACTCAGTCAGATTCTTGATTCTTTATGATTATCAAAATCGACGAGGTCCATAAATCCATCAATCGCATAGTATTGACTCTTAAGAAAGGCGGGGTCATTGCCATACCTACAGATACTGTATATGGCCTTGCGGTTGATTGCGCAAATGAAGGCGCGGTGAGCAGGCTCATCGGATTGAAACATCGGAAAGATAAACCATTTACTTTTTTCATGCCTAAGAGTGCAGTTGAGAAATACGTCGTCATTAGTAAGAGACGAATTATCGATTTTTTCATACCCGGACCCCTGACCGCAATATTGAAGAAACGAGCAGGTATTTCACTGCCGTTGGTCGAAGATAAAGCAGGTATTCGTATTCCTCAGCACGATTTCGTGATCCGCTTGTTGAACACATACCAAAATCCTCTAGCCGTGACCAGTGCCAACATATCGGGCGAGCCATCATTAACATCACCCTATGATATCATTGAGCATTTCACCGAGGTTTCCTTGGTCATTGATGGAGGTATGCTATACTCAACGCCCTCTACCGTAGTTGATCTTGTGGCTACCCCACCTGTGGTAAAGCGCAAAGGAATGATTCCGATTCTCCAAATTGAGAAGGTCTATGGCCGCAAGTTAATGCTTACCAGGGATTTGAAGTTCAATGTGCTTTTCGTGTGTAGTGGTAACACGTGCCGAAGCCCGATGGCCGAGGGCATATTCAAGACCCTGGTTGACCGAAAATACTGCGAAGTGCAGTCTGCTGGGACTATTGCGATGGGTGGTTTGACAGCAGCACATTATGCCAAGCAAGTTGTCAGAGAATACGGTGGTTCTATAGATCGTCATCAAACGAGATCACTGAATAGAGAATTGGTCGATTGGGCAGATCTGATTCTAGTAATGGAGTACAAAAACTACGAAGCCGTTCTTGAAATCAATCCGGATGCGGTAGTAAAGACATTTATGCTCAGGGAATATAAGCGTAAGACTGGGTATAATGAGGTGCCTGACCCGGTGGGCAGGGATCTTAGTGCCTACCATTTGGCGGCCAAGAAGATGCTACCTGCGTTGAAACAGGTGGCCAGAGACATAGCGGGTAGATTCAATAGAGGGCATCGATGAAGATGCGCTTGATACTCGCCGGCTACAACGTAGATCTTGATGCGTTGAAGGAGTACAAGCAACGTAGAACACTTTTGACCCCCGAGTCGATATCGGCCGCGTACGCGCGCATAAGCCGAAGTCCAAAACCAGTTGATGTTTTAAGAGAAATATCAAGGCGCGAGGTGGCAAGGGCAAGAAAATCGAATCGCACGATTATTTTTGAGATGGGACATCACTCTGTTGCCGAGCACGCGGTTTTCAATTTCGACATCATCGGTATCTCACGGAGGGCGATTGAAGAATTCGAGAGATTCCGATTATGCTCGTATACGGAGAAATCACAACGCTACGTGACCCTGAAGGGCGATTATCTTGTGCCCCGGGAATTGCAGGATAGACAATTGCGCAAAGAATTCCGCAGTATCATCCGGCAGCAGAACGAATTATATGTGCGTCTGTTTGATAAAATCAAGAAACACAACTTTGAGAAATTAGCGGCACTAACCAAGGAACGCCAGGACAAGCGGCTTCTTGAAAATTTGGCCAAAGAAGATGCTCGCTATATCCTTTCTCTGGCAACCCAGACCCAGGTTGGGGCGACCGTTAATGCCAGGAATATTGAGTTAATGATAAGAAGGTTTGCCTCACACCCGCTCGGCGAGGTGCGTGAGCTAGGCGAGAAGCTGTTTAAGCTTGTGAAGAGGGTCGCACCCTCGATTATTTTGTTCTACGAAGCCAATGATTACGACAAGAAAACATATGGAGAAATAGAGAGACAATGTCGAAAAATGCTGGCCGTGCAGACCGTGAGAAATGATTCGGACGTTGAATTGGTTGGCCATACTGCTGATGGCGATAGCAGAATTCTGGCTGCGTTTGTCTTCAAGTCCTCGCATGGAAATTATGATTCGTGTCTACGGTCGGTAAAGAAAATGTCAAAAAAGAAACGAATAGAGCTTTTCAAGAAAGCATGTGCGCACCTTGAACTCTATGACGTTGTGCTCAGGGAATTTGAGTACGCAGACCTCAGCTATGCGCTTGTGGTGTCAGGCGGCTGTTTTGGTCAGCTGAAGCGTCATCGCATGGCATCTATCACGTGGAGTGATTATGACCCGCGCTTAGGGATCACGGTGCCGGAATCGATTAAAGAGGTCGACGAAGAGGAAAGATTCCTTGAGTTAATTAAGGGGGTGGACGAATTATACTACAAAATAGAGAATACCCGACCTGGTATCGGCAGCTACATCCTTACCAATGCGCACCGGCGCCGGGTGCTCATGAAGGTAAACTTGAGGGAATTGTACCACGTTTCGCGGCTGCGCGAGGATCCGACTGCTCAGTGGGATATCCGAGACAAGGCGCATAAAATGTCAGCCTTGGCAAAGCGTGCGTTGCCCATTACAACCCTGCTCCTGGGTGGGAAATCTGACTATCCTCAAGTCTATCGACGTTTATATGGTCGTTTTCCGAAAGTAAGGCAGGTACCAGTTCCTTAATTATTTCGGTCTTAAAAAAGTCGTTAATGAAGTATTTCATTATTTTCTGTACCCCTTTCTTGTTCATATCTGTTTGGGCAGATACCTACACGGCGAGTACTGCATCAGAAATTCAGAATTATACGAATTTGCTCCAAGCTGGAGATACTTTGCTCGTACTTCCGGGGTGGTACGATATGAACTGGAACATACAGGACAGAGCGGGTACTACCGTGAGTTGGATCGTCATAACGGAGCAAAGTGATAATGTTGTAATTAACGGTACTGCCTACGATAACGTTGTCGACGTTTACAATTCCAGTTATATTGAGTTCAGAGGTTTTGAAATAACCAGTTCGAATACTGGCTCCGGAGTTGACGGCATAAAATTCAGGACGACTAGTCACCATTTTACTATCGAAGATTTAGATATTCATGATATCACAGGTGTTGGCATAAGCGCCAATCCAGGAAACAATACATTCTCGTATTTGACTGTACGCTACTGCCATATACATGACATCAGCGATGTTGGTGAGGGTATGTATCTGGGCAACCATGACGGGTTGTCCCCAGTGCATCATTGTATTGTTGAGTTTAATTGGGTGCATGACTGTCATCCGCATAAAGGAATTCAGTTCAAACGTGGGACGTATTCAAATGTTATTCAGGACAATGTTGTCTACAATTGTGATGAAGCGGGTATTGTCTTGTATAAGACTGATCAGGCAAGTGCCGCGGACAATAACATAGTACAGCGTAATGTCATATGGAATTGCTCTGAAGGTATATTTGCTGTAGGGCAGACCGATATTGATAATAATATTGTATTCGAGTGTGTCTTTGGCATAAACGTGCGTAACTATGGCGGTTGGGGCATGGAAGACCTTTATTTACGCAACAATACAATCTATCATTGTAGCGCGACTTGTCTCAGGCTTGATGATTGGAACATTGCCACGGGCGAGATGGTATGCATCAACAATTCATGCTATCAGGATGATCTTGGTCAGAGCGCGATTCAGGCGCCTGACGGGATCGGTCCAGGATGTGTGGCGTATAACCGGCACTATGGACAGTCACAGGTGAGTGGTTCGACCCTGGGCAGTCCGCCCGCGCAGGAATTTGTAAATCCCAGCGTCACACCTGGGGCTGTTGACCTCTATCCGCTGAATACTGCTACGCTTATCGATTCGGGTACTTCTGCGTACAACGCGCCGAGTGACGACTTCAACTGGTGGTCTCGCCCAGTGAATGCCTTATGGGACGTTGGTGCCTACGAGTGGTCCCAGAACACAAATCCCGGCTGGCAAATACAGGAGGGTTTTAAGGAAATCTACACAGGAGTTAAAGAGACCGAGTCTTCAATTCCTGCCTACTTATCACAAACGTACTCAATAATCGCGAAAAATACGATATCATTCAGAAAAATTGCACCGGGCAGTGTAATACGAATATACAATAGCGCGGGGCGATTGATTCATGACTCCGGTTCGATTATACAAGACATATATGAAGTAAATACAAGTACGATTCCGTGCGGCGTTTATTTCTACTGCATACATAGTGAGTCGACCAACGAGATACATATTGGGAAATTTTTTGTAATCAAATAGCTATTGTATAAAGGATCTGCGGGCTACAAAACCGCGACCTACTTCGATATATATATTCCAGAGTTAGCATTTATAATGCTCTGCAAAATGCTAATATTGAGCTTTCCTTTTTTGTGCCTGTTTGTTGTCTATTACCTCCTTGCGAGATGGACGATATTCCGGTGAACTCGATACCGTCAGCTTGACATTGTCACAAAATTCAGGATAATCGGATAGGGTAAAAATGAAAATACATGCTACACATTACGGTGGATACAAAGAAGATTTCTTCGACACAGGGCAAATATCGATAATCACGAGCATTTTTATTTTTTAGATTATTAAATGAAACAAAAAAAGTTCAAAAAAAAACTATTCTCTGCACCGGATATTATTTGGGCAACGCCTCTCTATGAGTTTTTGAGGCAATGTAATACCACTCGACTTAAAAAAACAATTTTGGATTGTGGCGCAGGATCACACAAGGATCGGTCTCCCCCGCTGTTTCTATTCTATCAATATGGGTATAAAACCTATGGCATTGAACTTGAGAAGAAGGCACTAGCTAATGCCAATAGGTTCTGTAAAAAGAATGATATCCCATTAAACATTATTCGGGGAGATATGCGCCAGATTCCGTTTAAAAATAGATTGTTCAGTTTTGTCTATTCTTATAATGCCATTGACTTCATGACTAAACCCGATATTGCAGTTGCCATGGGTGAAATACAAAGGGTGTTAAGGCCACATGGACTTTGCTTTGTGAATTTTCTATCTGTGGATGATCCTGATAGGCAGCCTTTTCGTAGAGATGATTTTACTCTTCTCCTGAGGAGTAAGCGGTTTTCGCACTTCAAAGACAATGAGGCCGATATATATTTCAGAAATTTCGAAATCATTCGCAAGGAGAAAAGGCTGATCGAAAAACTATGGTATGGTAGGAAAATAAAACAAGTATATATCGATTACATTGCGAAGAAAAAATAAAGGACCTTTTGACAGATTTTCACCATTTACAGATTGCTATGGGGCGTGTAACCTACATTCGGTGTTACCGTCGACGCTGATTCTAACTGGTGGGGGGATCCATCGGGTCGTTATCACTCAACCAATCCAGGAGGGGTTAGGTGATACAGTTAGCAATTACGTCGATTTCACACCGTGGCTCACAGATTCTGTGCAGTGGGTTGGCGTTGAGGAGCAACCTATTGTTAAACCCATTGAGAAACACGAACACCTTCCGTGAACCTCTTCAATTACCCAAGGGCAAGAAATGTAAAGTTTTTGACATCACGGGAAGGGTGGTCGATCCTGCCAAAATGACCCAGGGTGTCTACTTCATTGAAGTTGATGACGTAGTGACGCAGAAAGTGGTAAAGGTTAGATAAAAAAAAGGGTTCACCACAGGAGTGATTTAGGTGGTCACTCTCCTTATAAGCAATGATTTCATATTTCGTTCTCGGTTCCCCAGCACTTTCATGAAAGTGCTGGGGAGCTCGAACAGTACCATTATTTCGTGAAAAAAACGAGTTTGCGTCGTCATTCCCCTACGTTTGAAATCCTGTGGACAAGTGTAATAATCCGGCTACTCAGTTCTCGATTCGCCCTTCGACTGGCTCACGACTCACTCGAACAATGAAGGGATACTATACGATCGTCTCTCTGGCTCGTTGACTTGAGTTTCTTTGTAGATATACTATGAACTGTACCTGATAGCAGTAATCTGGTATCAGTTATCCGTTAAAGCCGGGATGGCGGAATTGGCAGACGCACTAGGTTCAGGACCTAGCGCCCGCAAGGGTATAGGGGTTCAAATCCCCTTCCCGGCATTTTTCTTGTGAAGAATCTCGTTCAAACAGGCAAACATTTATATCGATATCGCGCGGCAATCGCCGTCGTTTTTTTTATCCCGCTCGCATGGTTAGCGCGGCCACAGATGTCACCCATAGCACATTCTCTCGTCTTGGTCGGCGCAGCGTTGAGAATGTGGGCAGCTGGCTATATTGGTCCGGCGGCTCGCAAGCATGAGTTCCATGCAAAGTATAAAATTATAAATGGCCCCTATCGATTATTGAAACATCCCTTATACATGGGAAATTTTTTCCTCGTGCTTGGGGTGATCATTTTATTTAATCCACCACAGTGGTTGGGCCTAGTGTATTTGGGTATCTTTATCGTAATGTATACATTAATCAGTCTGAGCGAAAAGCAATATTTAGGGAAAAAACCTGAGCGCAGAGCAGAGTATAAGTTAACCAATCTAAGAGGCGAACTATCTACGCTGATTGTGTTAGGGGTTATCTACTCGGTGTATCTCTTGATGAGGTGGGCTGCTTAGAGCCCGAGGGGCAATTTAATACCCATCTATCGCCGATTCATTGATTCTTTCGAAATCGTCTTGATACTCAAATCTCTCTCTGAATATATGCGCGTCGCAGGAGTCACTGGGTTCAGTTCCCTTGACATACACTTCTTCAACGGGGTTGGGACAAAATTCCCGTGCCATGAGTCCGCTCTGCGAACATATGCGACACGTGACCAACCCGGATGAAGGCTTACTGAATTCTTCGTCCTGTAGGCTATCGATGCGTGCCATGAAGTCTCCCCAGATAGGCGCTGACACTGCGCCGCCGGTTGCGCCCTTGAAGATGCGGTCGTTGTTATCATAACCGGCCCATATTCCGCAGGCGTACTTCGGTGTGTAGCCGATAAACCAGGCGTCACTATAATTATTGGTCGTGCCCGTCTTCCCGGCGGCTGTGCCTTTGTAGTAGTCACGAACGTGGTAACCCGTACCACCGTCGATGACCGCTTTCATTATTTCCGTCATCACATAACTCGTCTGGGGCGATATTCTCTGCTCGGGAAGCGAACCGTTCATTTCAATCAAGGTACCATCTTTGTCAGTTATTCTTCTGATCATGATTGGCGCAACACTTTCACCCAGATTGGCGATGGTACCGGCTGCGCTGACCATTTCCAGGAGGGTAACCTCACATGAACCCAGAGCCAGGGATACCACCGGAAGAAGTGGTGATTCTACACCAAGATTATGGGCATACCGGACCACTTGTTCCGGCCCGATGTTTCTGATGAGCCGAATGGCCACAAGGTTCCTTGAGTACTTGAGAGCATTCTTTACCGTAATCGGCCCCAAGAACTTCCGGTCGTAATTAGACGGTCGATAGATACTATCCATACCAGGAACTTCGAGCACAATGGGCAGGTCAAGAACGATGTCAGTAGGGGTGAAGCCATTATCAATGGCAGTAGTCCACACAAATATCTTAAAAGCACTTCCGGCTTGACGCCGGGCTTGTGTGGCTCGATTGAATTGACTTTGAGAAAAATTCCGGCCGCCGATCAATGCTTTCACCTCACCCGTCTGATAATCCAGTAAAACCAGGGCCGCCTGCAAATAGGGTATCGCAGTCACCGTATCACTCAGCGAGACGGAATCAAACTCTGCCTTGGTTCTGGGTAGCTTATAATCCTTTTCCAATTTGAGGAGATGTTCTTCCAGGACTTCTTCAGCGATAGTCTGCATGCGCGTGTTAACGGTCGTGTAGATGTTGGCACCGCTTCGATAGAGAAATTCTGGCCCGTACTTCAGCTCGAGATATCTTCTGATTTCTTCGAGAAAGTATTCACCGGTACGTTTAGTCTTTTTTGGTTCCACGACACCAAGTGGTTCATTCACTGCCTGAACATAATCTTCAGCCGATATGTATTTGTTCTCGAGCATCTTCTTCAGGACAAGATTACGACGCTGCGTTGTCCGTTCAGGGTGCTTGTACGGAGAATAACGTTCCTGAGACTTTGGGATCGCAACCAGCAATGCGCATTCAATCAAGTTTAGTTCTGAGACGTCTTTTTCAAAGTAGTATTCCGCGGCCGTAGCTACCCCGTAGTGACCTTGCCCGAAATTAATCTGGTTGAGGTACATCTCGAGTATCTCATCTTTCGTGTAGGCGCGTTCAATTCGTATTGCAAGCGCGATTTCTTTCATTTTCCGCATCACCGTTTGCTCCATGGTCAGAAACATGTTGCGCGCGAGCTGCATCGTTATCGTGCTACCGCCTTGCACGATTCTCATGTTCACAAGGTTTATCAGAATAGATTTGAAAAAGCGCAGAATATCGACTCCCCAGTGACTGTAGAATCGCTTGTCTTCGATACTGATGAAACCGTCTTTCAGGTATGCCGGGACCCGGTCTAGGCTCGTGAGTTCTCGCCGTTCGATGAAGAACTGACTGACTATTTCACCCTGGTCATCATAGACCTTGGTTGATATCGGCGGCGCAAAGAACGAGATTGATTCGGCAGGTGGAAGGTCACTGACGATTGCATAATACCCACCTATTAGTAATCCCAAGAATAGTGGGATCAAGGCCATCAATGCCCAACGCAGAATGCGTTTATTTAAGAGCTTTTTCTGTTTTTTCATCAAATATGTACATTCTGTCTGGATTGATTTTCAGAAAGAAGGGCTTGCCGACCCGAGGCGATGTATCTTCAGGCACACGCGCAGAAATCATTATGTCACCGCAACGTCCGTGAACGAAAAGCTCATTACCCATGGGTTCTATTACGTCGATAGTGATCTCTATCTGTGAACCTCGTGTCGTTGAAAAATCGGTGGGGCGGATGCCGATTATGACTGAACGGTTAGAAAACTTATTATAATTGTTGTTGAGCTGCAGAGTCAGGCCGACGCTGTGGAAACCCACATTCTTGTTGACCTTCTTTATTTTACCCTTGATGAAATTCATTGGTGGGCTACCCATGAAACCGGCCACAAATTTATTTATGGGCTTTTTGTATAGGGTGATCGGGTCTGCAACCTGTTGTACCTCGCCGTCCTTCAGTACGACGATTTTTTGTCCAAGCGTCATGGCTTCGACCTGGTCGTGAGTGACGTAAACGATAGTTGCCTGTAGTTTTTTGTGCAGGCGGGCAAGCTCCGCACGCATTTGAACGCGCAGCTTTGCATCGAGGTTAGATAGCGGTTCATCAAAGAGAAAGATCTTAGGGTTTCGCACGATCGATCTTCCCAGAGCAACTCTTTGCCTTTGTCCGCCGGAAAGCTGTCTGGGTTTTCTGTGCAAAAGATCTTCGATACTCAATATTTCAGCGGTGCCTACGACACGATGCTTAATTTCTTCTTTTGGATGCTTGCGCATGCGCAGACCAAATGCCATATTATCATATACATTCATGTGTGGATACAGTGCATAGTTTTGAAAAACCATTGCCACGTCGCGATCCCTGGGAGACATCTCGTTGACAAGTTTGTCGTCGATATATATCTTGCCGGATGTGAGTTCTTCGAGGCCAGCGATTAAGCGCAGTGTCGTTGTCTTACCACACCCCGAAGGGCCGACGAGCACGGTGAATTCTTTGGGCTTCACCGTGAAGGACACGTTTCTGGCCGCATATATGTCGCGGTCGTAGATTTTCGTGACATTCTCCAGAAGGAGTCTAGCCATGTTTCCAGACAATATTCAGGATTCTTATCAGCGTATTTCTCAATTCTTTCCTTGAAACTACGATATCAACCAGCCCATGCTCTAGCATGAACTCTGATCGTTGAAACCCAGGAGGCAATTTACCACCGATTGTTTGCTCGATGACCCTGGGGCCTGTAAACCCCAGCAAGGCACCGGGTTCAGCGACGATTATGTCGCCCAAGGATGCATAAGAAGCCATCACTCCGGCGGTAGTCGGGTGGGTGAGAATCGAGATATAAGGGATGCGCTTCTGATTCAGCAAGGCCAATTCGGCCGAGGTTTTGGCTAATTGCATTAGCGAAAAGATGCCTTCCTGCATACGTGCCCCACCGGATGCTGAAAGAATAACCAGTGGGAGTTCCTTTTCGTAAGCGGCCCGGATCGCGCGTGCCACCTTTTCTCCGACTACTGAACCCATGCTGCCACCCATGAAACCGAAGTCCATGGCCGTGAAAATAGTCGGGGTGCCGCCGATTTTTGTCAAACCATAAACCACAGCATCCTTCATGTGCATTTTCTGCTGAGCATCCTTCAATTTCCTCTTATAATTTGGAAAATCTAATGGATCCAATGGTTCAAGATCAGTGTCCTCTTCGTCAAGCTTTGCATCATCTAGCAACAGCGCGATATAGTCTCGGCAACTGATCCGAAAATGGAAATGGCATTTTGGACACATCCATAGGTTCTTCTCCAACTCTTTACGGTATAAAATTTCACCACAGGCCTCGCATTTGGCCCAAAGGCCATCTGGCAATTCTAGCTTCTCTTCGGGTTTGGCTTTGATCTTTTTCTTGAACCACATAAACGTATTCTAACCTATTTTGATAGAGATGTCAAGATTTCGTGAATTAGGGGATTTTCTCTTTATCTGGGGGCTTTCAGTATCAATATTACGCCTAACAATCCGAATATGATATTTGGTAACCATGCGGCCAATACTGGATTCAGCACACCAGCCACGCCGTAGGCTCGGCTCGACTGTATGACTCCCCAATAGGTAAAAGATAAACCAATGCTAATACCCAGGCCAATTGCGATACCACCCCTTCTAAGAACTACTGAAATGGGTAGGGTTATTAATAGCAATATAACTGTGATAATTGGGTAAGAAAAGCGATAATTCAGCTCGACCTCTTCGGTGACCACATCCTGGCCCGCCCGTTGTCTTTTATTAACAAATGCTGCAATTTCCAGGAAATTCATCTCTTCCACGGGTTTTATCTTCTTTAGCAAATCATGGGGTTTCTCTTTCAGCTCGGGCATCTTGAGCATAAAATGCTTAGTGACGATTTCTTGGTCTAGCGTGTCGAATTGCCGCACGGTAGCTTGCTCAAATACCCAAATACTGTCGTATGTACCGCGATGCGCATCGATGCGTTGTCTGATTTTATTGTCAGGGGTAGTCTGCCAGAGGATCACATTGTCCATCGTGTTGATTCTTCCGTCGAACTTTCGCACGTAGTATATCCAGTTATTCTCGCCGTAATAGAAGAAATTCCGGCGCCAAGAAGTTTGTCTTATTGGACGCCGTTTGATTCTGACTTGTTCATGCTCGATGAGCTGTGCTTGCGCCCAGACACCAACGGTTTCCTGGAAGGCAAAAGTCCCGATCGCGATAACCACACTTGTCATCATGAACAGATAGAAAAGCGTGCTAATGCTGAAACCGCTTGTCTTCAAAACAAGCAGTTCCCGGTTCTTCGCCATGATTCCAAATACCAAGAATACGGCAATCATCGAAGCAACCGGGACAAGCAATATTGTATAGGAGGGTATTAGATACAGATAATAGATCATGATGTCCAGTGCACTCGCGTTTCTCGCAAGAAATTTGCCCAGGTTATCAAAGAGGTTGATAACAATGTAGATAAAGATCGATATACCGAGGCAGATGACCCAATAGCGTACGAAGTGCTTTAAAACGTAACGGCGGATTATGTTCATTTTAATATTTTCCTAATTGGCGAGCGATCGAACTCCGCCGCGAAAAAGAGATAGAAACCAACCGCGAGAAGAATGAAGTTAGGTAACCACATGCCCCAGAAAGCAGGAAAGTTATTGCGGTCAGCGAATTCCTCCCCGGCGATGACCAGAACATAATACGAGGAAAAAAGCATCACCCCGAGGAGGATGCCTCCAACGCCACCTCTCTTGAAGAGATACCCGAGAGGAGCGCCAATGATTATAAAAACAATGCAGGCAAAAGCGAGCGAGAATTTCTTGTAGAAGGAAACCTGATAGCGTGATAATTTTCGGGCCGTACCGTCGAGAGTTTTGAATCTCTTTTCGATCTCGAAAATTGCGCGATCAAGGCTTGCGACATTGCCGCGCAGATAATCATCGATTGCGGTATTGCCGATTTCAGCTATTTCGCGCCTGAGCTCGGCGATTTTCTGCAATTGTTCGTTGATTTCCTCCTCTAGCCCGTTTATATTCAGCTCATTCTCATTACGGTAGCTACGCTCTTTTCTTACAAGCTCAGTATCCAAGTTCATGTTAAGAACTTGCTTGTCGAATCGCGTTTTTTGGTATGTTGTGCTGTCGACGAGTTGATGTAATTCGCCGTCATAAAGAGTGAAACGTAGAATATCGTCCTGCTCAAAACTTTTCAGTTCGCCTCTCGGGGCAGTTATCAGCAAGCCATCTCGAGCATTGTAGATTGTGATGTCGTATATTTTTGAACGTCCTTCGTCTTTCTTGCCTATGAATATTGTATAACCTGGAAAGTCATCAGTGAAGATGCCCTCGGGTAGACGCACCGCTGGTCGCTTCCGTGTTACATCCAGCATTAGATTCCGCACGCGGTGGTTTGACTCGGGTAATATGTAGTTGTTGAAGAATAATAAGAAAAATGTGAAGAATAGAGTTAGCATGAACGGAGTACGCATAATCGACAAGAATGATAGTCCACTCGTCTTCAGGGCAAGGATTTCGTTATCTTGGGCAGCACGGCCAAAGCTCATTACGATTGCTACCAGTATTGCCATGGGTGCTGTATAAGACAACACCAAGGGAAGTGTATATATGAGAATCTGCCCGACGATGGCAACGGGTAGGCCTTTGCGGACAAACAGGTCAATGAGGCGGAACAGTTCATTCATCAGCAAAATAAATGTGAGCGCAATGGTTGAGAAGAAGAATGGTGGGATGAATTCTTTGAGTAAATAGCGGTCTACCAGTCTAATCAAGGTGGCCTCGTTTATGTAGCTTCTCGAGCGCATGGGTTGCCATGGACACCCGTGCGTATTCATCAGGCGTGAGATACGGATCGAATTGCAGGATACCAGAATCGACAAGTCTCATGTAAGGTAGATAGAGATACGATTTCGTCGAAATGTGTTTCATGGGATGAAAATTCCTGGGATACGTCGGTTCTAGCAGTCGATCCAAAAGCATAATCAAGCTAGCCTGGGTAAGAGTGTCATCTTGATATTGCTGACCATCAGGGAATAGCGGTAGATAACCTCTTGTGACACAGAATATCATGGGGTCGGTTTTTGTATCATGAGCGACTGCTCCGCAGATCAATTCGGCGAAAAATCCGCGCGTTAACGGCCAATATTTTATCTCATGCTCTTCCGTCAACGGTGAAAAACGCAACAGCGAATTGTACACATCGCTGTACCTTTCGTGTTTACGATAAAAGTATATAAGGTTTAAATAGACATTTTCATCATCAACGCCTATACTGACCAGCTTCTCTAAGACCAATATTTGTTCTTGTGATTTGTTCAGTTGCTTGTAGCAGTTAAATAAGTAATAAAGAGTTGAATCGTGAGTTGGATGTTCATCATGGTAGGCCTTGAAATGATTGACCGCTTCGTCGTATTGTTTGTTGTTATATGAATTCAGACCTTGTTCGAAATTATCTGCACGGTGAAGAAACGAACCGCAGCCAGATAAAATGAGTACTACTGCCCAAAGATGATGACGACACGGCATTCTTCAAGCAAGCTCAGGTTATTCTTCGAACCATGAATACGCTGCGCATCGGCCGAGGAGATTCTCACATCTGTCGGTCTATCCCCCACCGTGGCTAATGCATCAATTCTTAGTGGATTGAAACCTATTCGTGCGTTGTCATATGCGTCACCCTTTATGTATGTTACCAGTCCCCGCTCAACAAGATACTGGGTATCCGTAAAGTTGATAGAATACACTTCTTTGAATGTTTCGGTTAAGATCCTTGGAAAAAGAGAGGGGGTAATGTTGAGGCCGCGGCAATCGATGACAATACCTGTGTAGTCTATCGTTACGATCTCTTTGGGCTTCAGTTGGAGCCCTTCGGGAGGTTTTTTACCGGTGGGCCACTCCTGACCGCAATACGGACAAAGCATAGGCACTACGAGTTGGGTCGGTTCCGTGGCCGGCAACAACAATGTCATGATTTCCGGAGTTAGCGACAATTGAAACCCATATTCGATAGTACCATCAGTTAAATAGTACTGCGTCGTCTTGTGGCCATACAACTGACTCATCAGGCGGCTTTCGCGATCTGGGTGCGCGCGGATGAAATCCTCGACGGTCCGTGTAGCGTCATATTGCACGTTGTACAACGCTTTTGTCAGCAGTGCTATCGCCTGCGTTTGGTCGTTTGTCGATATTTTCAGAGTGAGATGCTCCCAGTTCATGTCGGCGAAGCAGGGGTGAATCACGAATGAGAATAAAACTACTAAATACAATATGTGCCGCATCGAACCTCCTTTTCTCGAAAGAGAATAATTAAAGCGGGCGACGGGATTCGAACCCGCGACCCTCGGCTTGGGAAGCCGATGCTCGACCCCTGAGCTACACCCGCAGACTCAAAAAGTATATGCTAATTGCTTAGGTTGTCAAGGCAACCACTTATGGGACAAGGAGACATGGGGACGGGGAAACACAGAGACATGGAGATGGAGAGACCCGGAGGCAGTTTGTAATCTCCCATAATTACGGAAGAAATAACCTAGCGATAGTCATCCCTCGTGACGGTCGCGAAATGCGATATGATAGGAAACATATCAGGGGACGATAACATCAGCACGTGTTTAGACAGAGTACAATGGAAGTCCGATATACTGATATCCTGCCCACTGATGTCCTGATAATCTGGTGTATTTTTTTGGATTATTGTTTTGCTGTTTGACATTCATGCCTGCAGTATTATAATCACTTGTATGGGTAAAATGCACAAGTCCATGTTGCAGAGCAACGGGCAGTGTTTGATCTGCGAAAGATTCTGCAATATCGAAGAAGGTAAAAAAGGGCATTGTGGCACAAGGATTAATCGGCAAGGCACAATTTATACACTGAACTATGGGAACATATCCTCGCTTTCGATAAATCCAATAGAAAAGAAACCATTCTTTCATTATTATCCTGGCTCGGAAGCCTTGACCGTTGGTTTTTGGTCCTGCAATTTCGATTGCCCATGGTGTCAAAACTACGAAATAAGCAAAGTTGCTCCTCAAGTAAAAAGATACATGAGCCCTGATGAATTTGTGGAAATAGCACACGAGAATTCTTGTCAGGGCACGTCACTAAGTTTCAACGAACCTACGCTCTTTCTGGAATGGGGTATTGCGGTGTTCAGATTAGCCAAGCGTCAGGGGCTCTACAACACAATCGTCACCAATGGCTACATGACCGAACGCACCCTTGAGTTATTAATCGAATCTGGCCTGGATGCTGCAAATGTTGATATAAAGGCAGATCGTGCAACCGTTCAGGAATACTGCCATGCGAATGTTGCGAAAATCTGGCGTAACTGCAAAGTGATGCGTGATAGCGGAATCCACGTCGAGGTCACTACCCTTTTGATCACCGGGGTCAATGATGATTTAACAGTCGTATCGGTAATAGGGGAAAGGATTCTTGCCGAGCTCGGCAACATCCCATGGCATATCACGCGATACTTTCCTGCGTACAATTACTCGGCACCAGCTACTTCGGTTCGTTTCTTGGAGCAGGCATATCAAAGGGCCAAGCAATTGGGCTTGAAGTTTGTGTACCTCGGTAATGTCCCGGGTCATCATTACGAGAACACATCGTGCCCGGAGTGTGATGCATTGCTGATCACACGATCTGGCCTAACCCCGGTGGAAAACAGGATTACGCATGATGGCAAATGTCCGCAATGCGGTTTGGATGTGCACGGGTATTTCGTACTCTAGTAGACGATGGGGTCAAATCTAGACAATGGACAATTTGCTTTTTATTCGTCTTTCAATTTTCCGGTATAGCGACAGAATTTGTTGTTTCTTCAACATCTGTGTCCGTAGGCGGTTACGTGCCTTGTTAACCGATGAATAATCGATGCCTAAGAGATCACCGATATCACGTTGCGTTAAATCGCTATAACGATATAGCAAATCACTTATAATACCACGTGCAGTACCACTACCATATCGTTCTAGCAAATTTTCGCGCCTGATTCCTAGAATGTCGGTCACACAAGAGATTATAATTTCAGGTGCGATTTCGGCTCGTATCATGTTTCGATAAATCGGTTGCTCCCGTAAGGATCCTTTTTTCATATACTCCTTCTTCACACGTGCTACAAAATTGTCGTTGCCCAAGATTATCTGATGTTGTACGTCGTCAAAAGGATTTCTTACACCTTTGATTAAACCATCTAGGATAAATCGGCGATATGAATGACGGCCTCCTACCATTTCTAATAGCAGGTCATAATTGGTAAAATCGATGGTTTTTCTGTGGTGTAGATAGCCATGTAGACTACTCCATTGATGTCTCTGTAAAACGTGCCATGGTTTATGATAATCAACATACCGCGAGATGTTCTTTCGTACAGGATTCAGATGGATGTAGCGTGAAAGTTGAAGCAAATATTCGTCACAATTGACAAGTAATGATTTGTATCGACCTTGATAAAGGTGTCCATATGTACTGTGATGATAGTTGAACCACCCCGTGTAACAGATATTGAATCGACCATGAATTCCCCTAAGTTTGCACGTTTAGTCTGGATCACAAGGTGAAAGTGATTATTCATCAGAACATATACATACAGAATCACCTGATATATTTCCAGAGATTCGGCTAGTAGAAAAAGGAACTTCTTTCGGTCATCGTCATCAAGGAATATGTTGTGGCCCTTATTACCACGACACATCACATGATAAAATGCTCCAGGATATTGAATTCTTAAGGGTCTAGCCACGGTTATGATTAGTTACACAGATGGATTTGTCTATTGTCTAGATTTGACCCCATGGCTGTTTTGGTAATTCTTTGCCTGGGTGACAAAGGTTTCCAGGCGCATGGCGTCGACGGCATGGTCGAGGCCGTCCAGGGATAGATTAAAGAGTGGAAAATCAGGATAGTCCTCTTTTACTTTCTTATATATTGTGGTGACTGTATTGCCCGGCATACAGGTGAAAGGCATTACGTTGACCACCCCTGAGAAGTGTTCTTTTATGTAATCAACGGTCTTGCCAATTGTCATTACCGCTTCGCCTTCCAAAGTGGAATGCATGTAGGCACTTGCGTGATCCAGGACTGTTATCACTGATGCTTCTGGAGCTAAGCCCAGAATTTTGAAGATTTTATTCTGACGGTACTTCTGGTATTGATCAAAAAATTTAGTGAATATCATACGGCGGTATTGATTGAACCAGCCACAACTTCTTATCCGCGTGTAGTTGGTGTAGAGGAACCACTCGCCTACTGAGGGCAGTGCTACCTCGCAACCCAAATCCTCGAGTCTATCAATAACAAAGTTGTTACTGAAAGGTTGAGAGCGGACGTATATCTCACCGACGATGCCGATTCGTGGTTTCTCGGCCTTCTGGACTTCGATTGAATCCAAATCTTTTCGTACATCTTTCAAAAATGAAACAATACTCTGACCATTTTCAACGAGTCTACACACCTCATCGAGGGCACGTCGGTAGATGAAGTCTGTCTTGCCGGGAGTCTTTTCGTACGGTCTTATCATTCGGGTCCTCGCCTCTAACCCATCGACCGCACAGAGTGCGTCCCAGACCGAACCCAAAAATCTAATACCCATGGGTCCTAGATCATCGAACAGGCTGGGTCCTTGATTCGGGGCAAAAATCGGCACATTTTGTAATCCTAGGTCGTCGAGGATGATACGGTGTAGTCTGTAGTACTGCCCGAAGCGACACGGGCCAGAACCCTGGGCCATGAAGAAACCGCTGCGTTCGGGATTGAAGCCGGGTGTTCTTATCTTCTTGACCATGTCACCGGCAGTGATGATTGCGGGTATGCATTCACGCCCCGAGGTAAATTGCCGTCCAATATTGACGGACTCCTCGTCCGGCGGGGGCATGACTTCGGCATCAATGCCACTATGTTTCATGGCACTGGCCAGAGCACGCGCGCCGTCGCACATGTATGGAACGTATATTTTGCGTCCTTTTTGAACTTCACTTCTAGAGTTTATACTTCTTGATTCTCCGGTTCTTTTTGCACCCTTGATGCTGTCATAGAAAGCCTCGCTGCGCGTTATGAATCCAGCATCACCCGAGTGTTCGTCGATTTCCATGAGCAGGAACGGTTTATCACCCAGTTTTTCCTTGAAGAATTTGGTTAGGAAGGAATCCGGACCGCAGGCGAAATTCGACAGATAAACTGGGAAAAGCCGATTATCCTTACTCAACATGTGAGCCGCAGACAGGATACGCTGACCATAGTGCCAATACATATTGTGGAAATCGTCTTTGATCGCCTTGTAGTCCAAGTCTAGAAAGTCGATCGGGATTGCCAGTACACCCAAATCGCGTAGCTTCTTCGGCAAGTTTAGATTCATACCTAGGTCATACCCATTGTAAGGTCTTGAGCAAACAACGAACGCGATGTCTTTCACACCCTCCAGGGTACGCTTGCCGAGCTCTCTGATTTGCTGTTGCACATTTATCCAGTAGGCGTGGGCATTAGTAATTGCTCTTCTAATCTCTCTTTTTGATTTGCCGAATTTCTTGCCGAATTCAACAAGTGATTCTTCGACGCCCGCGGTGCCGCGGTCAAAATGCAAGTAAGGCGAGTAGACTTCGACGTCTTCGCCGAATATGGCACGGGTAATGTACGGTGTCGATTGTACATACGGACACACATAACTGCGTGCGAAAATTTCATCTTGGAGCGGCATGGTTATGACGCTGGGGATGAAGAGTTTAGTTATTTTTTTGCTAATTAGACTTTGGATCTGACCCAAGGCAATTTTGACCGGGAGGCAGGTGTCTGCGATGGCTAATTCGGCACCACGTTCGATGGTTTTACGCGTTGTCGGCTCGGACAGAATTGGTTTGAAACCTAGGTGCTTTAGAAATTCGTAGAAAAACGGAAATAGTTCGTACGTGATCAGACTTCTCGGAATGCCGATTTCAATGCCTTCGATGTTTTCGGTTTTGAAAAAAATCTCGTTACGCATCTTAAACAAATCAGGCAGGCCATGGTCAGTTTGCTTTTCTTTTTCTTCATACTTGCCACACCTTCCGCCGTAGTAGATTGGCTCTTCGCCCGTAATCTTGATTTCGTTAATTTCACATTCGTTACTACAATCCTGACATGTGAACGATCTGGAAGAGTACGATTTTGAGGCAAGTTCAAGTCCCTTAAATCTTGTTGTAACGATATTACTGTCGCGTACGATCATGGCTATGCCGATTGCTCCGGTCACGTCGTAATTCGGTGGAACGGTGACCTCCTTTTTCAAGACCTGTTCAAACGCCGAAACTACTGCTTTATTAGCCGCGACCCCGCCCTGGAAGAAAATTCTGTTGCCGACCCGCTTACCACTCACGACACGATTCAAGTAATTGCAGACGATCGAGTAGCCCAAACCGGCCAGCAAATTCTCGCGTTCTTGCATGTCTTTCTGATGATGTATGACTTCTGAGTTGATGAAGACGGTGCAACGCTCGCCAAGGTTGATCGGTGATTTTGCCTGCAGGGCTTGATCTCCAAAGTCGCTAAGTTTTACGCCCAATATCTCTGCCTGCTCTTCAAGAAAGGATCCAGTGCCGGCAGCGCAGACTTTATTCATCTCGAAATCGACGATTGTTCCGTTTTGCAGACTGATGAATTTTGAATCCTGACCACCGATTTCGAATATCGTGTCGACTTCTGGATCAATCTCAAGGGTGGCTCTTGCTTGTGCGCTGATCTCGTTTTTTATGATATCGGCACCAATGAATTCACCGATCAGGTAGCGTCCCGAGCCAGTAGTGCCTGCCCCTGCAATGTCGACATTGTTTCCTATCTCTGACTTCAACTCAGTTAGTCCCTCCAGTACCACCTCGATCGGTCGGCCTCTGGTCCAGAGGTATTTACGCCCCAGTAGATTGCCCTGTTCGTCGATCACAACAAGGTTGGTAGATATCGAACCCACGTCGACGCCCAGATAGGCCCGTGTTTTCTTAGTCGGTGGCGTTGAGTTGATTAGAAGCCGTGAGCGCTTTCTGCCGTCCAGGGGTGGCAAACGTTTAACGATCTTGGGTAGAGCAAGCCATTGCTCTAGTTTCTCATGACCTGCATAAATTGAATGCAAATCCATTTTTCTTACAGATATTACCGCTCCAATTGCCCCCATACAATTATGATGTTCTGGAATTATCAGTTGCTCAGGAGCGATTTCGAGAACATCAAGGAAAGCCCTTACCATACCTTCGTTTGCTGCTACTCCGCCGACGAATGCAGCGGGTGCTTTGATATCCTTTCCCTTGGCGATAACGCTCTTGAAATTCCGGGCTAGGGCAAGACAGAGACCGGCGATCAGGTCATCCGGTTTGGTGCCAATCTGCTGCAGGTGTATCATGTCACTCTTAGCAAAGACCGAACACCTTCCGGCGATGCGTGCCGGGCTCTTTGATCGAAGAGCCACCTCACCTAAATTCTCGATATCAAAGCATAGTCTTCGCGCCTGCTGATCCAGGAAAATTCCGGTGCCTGCTGCGCAGATCGTATTCGAGGCAAAATCTTTGATGCCCCCATGAACATTGATGAGCTTTGAATCCTCACCCCCAATTTCGATTATTGATCTGACATCGGGATGAAAATACGTGACTCCGGTAGCTGTTGCCTCGACTTCGTTTACGCGCATTGCGCCAAGGATTTCGGTCAATGGTTTCACCAGACCACCGGTTAGGACAAGCTGGTCAATTTCCTCTAGTTTTTTGAGAATGTCGAGAAGCAGGTTGTACGGACTCCCCTTATGCTTCACATATTGCGTTCTTACTAGATTTCCGTCATGAAATTCGGCCAGCTTGAGACTAACCGAACCAATATCTATGCCGTATTCACGCATAGAGTGTATTAAGGTGCGTAGTATAGGCCAACTGAGAGGTGGTAGTCGGTGATTTTTTCGTTTCGATCCGGGGTGTCCGGATCATCAGCTTGAGAATTGATATTAGCCGTGAATTCGGGGGATATTCTGAGTTTGATCAGTTTTATTTCGGCGCCGATTCCAAGAATGAGAAATGCGTTGGTATTAGAACCTTCGATTTGTGTTTCTATGGCGATGCCATTGGGCTCCCACTTCTGTTTACCGTCAAATTGGACGTTTATGCCCAGACCGATGCCTATATAAGGTGATATCATGGGTAACATCCCGGCTTTTAGGGAAAGGAAGATTGGAAAGTAGAGATTGTTATACGAATAGGTACGGCGGCCAAGCGGCTCTGCTCTGCTATACTTGGTCGTTCTGAATTGCGCACCCATGTCCAGCGATATCAGGTTCAAGAAGTCGGTACCCATACCCAAGCCGAAGTGCATACCCGTTCCTTTCAATTCATCTAACCCATCATCGGGGTCATATGTTCCAGGATTAAAACCTACTTTCAGACCCACTCTGGTGTTTATCGGAGCCGATAAACACTGCGCATAGCCTGCGATCGTAATCGCCAGTAAAAGAAGGACTATCTTTTTCATGATACCTCCGAAGTGCAATTATACATACGAAATCACCAAAGTCAACGCAGTGGCGGTTATGCAATTTGGGCATCCTGGAATGCGGATTTTACGATTGGCAGGTGTAATAGAAAAACACACCAGAATATAAGGACATCAGGATGCAGAGTATCAGCATATCAGGAAATCAGGCAACCTACCCGGTTGCACAAATTACTTAACCTGATGTTCTGGTATCCTGATATAACCTCACTGATACTCTGCTTTCCTGATAACCTTTACGATACACACTGGTATCATTGAGGGTATCCGCGCGCGCGAACGAGGCGATGCCAAGAAGTTAACCCCGCCCGGTCCACTAAGGAATTCGGTTCTCTATTGTTCAGTTATTTTATTATTCTGTCTATTTCCTCCAAACGGGACTCAAGTTTACCTATACTATCTGGCGGTGGTGGACCATTCGGCCACGGCGTGGGTCTGTAGACCCTATCTAATTTTTGGAGTTCTCTAATGTTCTGTACAATCAGTGTATCAACATACTTCTTTTGGGCATTAAGGTATAGCTTGATTTCGATAATATCTTTCTCGAGTCTGAGAATCTTGGTTTTGGCTTCTTCCAGCTCGCTTTTTGTGGCACATGTCGTTGCCAAAAGGCAAGCTGTGATGATTAGGATTTTTAGTAATGTACTCATGCTGCCTCCTCGGTTGTGTACTTATACTACTATACTTTTATGGGTTGACATGTCAATAAAAAAGGCGGGCAAAGGCCCGCCTTTTTTCAATTGCTCAAGCTTAGTGTTCAATCAAGCGTAATCCTTGAACCGTCTGGAACCAAGCTTCCACATTAATGGTACCAGCCGTAGCGTTCACGCCGCTGAATTCTACCAGTCCATAGTGCTCTTCAGTACCGAGATAAACACCGATATAGGTTGGATCGGTTTCAATGCCCTCGGTATAGTTGAAGTATGTAGTCGCTCCGTAATTGGGCAGAGCTGCTTGCGGATCCGTGATGGGATCCGAGAACCAATTCTGGCGCCAGTTCGCTGTCGGGACAAAGCTTCCACCTGGGTCATTGGGTGCCAAGTCAGGGCTGGCAATGCTCCAAGGAGCTGGCCACGGTCCACCCACTGGATCATCAGTGAAGTTGGTTACATAGAAATCGACCAGAGCAGCATTGGCATCATCAGCCATGGAATAGGTACTACCAGTGAAATCACTTGACAGCCCCCAGCCATAGCCGGAATTACCCGCAGCTTCCAATTCATATATTGTCATAGCAGCAGTGTGGACCGGGATCGTGGTCATTACATCCGAATCATACTCGTCCCCACCGAAGTCTGCAGCAACATAATAATCACCAGTGGCGCCTGAAGGATCATGAGTAAAGCTTGAGACATTGCCATCCAGGGTTGCGCCGATCACCCAGTCGGTTGTATTGACTGCCATAAAATAGACGATGTACTCGTCCGGCTGACCATCTGCGGGCTCGTCCCAAGAGAGTATGACTGATAGACCATCGCTACTTGCTGTCAATGTGAAATTCGTTGGTTCGCTACCCGCTGTTTCATCTCCGCATCCGACAAGGACAACAAGGGTTAGTGATAATAAACCGATACCTAGTTGTCTAATGAGTTTCTTCATCTTTCCTCCTTATTTCCCGCCTACTCTTGTTGGCTTGCTTGGTTTAGGTGGCATGGGTGCAGGTTGACCACCTTTGTGGAATTTTTCGATGTGTGCATTGTAGCTTTCGGTGAGCGATTCGATTGCCGCTTGTAGATTTGCGACATCAGCTTCTAGCATTTCGACCTGCTTGCCCATCTCATCGAAATCCTCTTTGCTCACCCCTGCCATGCCTTCCGGAGGCTGACAGCCGACGATCGTCAAGCAAGCAACTATTGCCAGTAGTGTAGCGATTTTAACCATTTTTCCTCCTTTTTCTAACACTACTCAGGGCAGATTAAGAATGCCCTCTTGTTATGATTTCTGTACCTTAATTGGTACAATCTCAATTCACCGGGGTAAGACATATTAAAAGTCTGCTTACCAGATTTTCTACCCTTCCGGTATGGGCCTAAGTGGAATCGAACCACTCACCTCACGCTTATCAGGCGTGCGCTCTAACCAACTGAGCTATAGGCCCTGTCTCCCCGTGGTTTGAGCGAAAATGGTGGGGATTTAGGACATCAATAATTTGGGGAATTATAGTCATAAATCGTGATTTGTCAAGGAGCTTTGCTTCTATAATTACAGCGATGTTCAAACGGATTACAACGATGCCTCGCTGCACTCGGCAGGCGCTCGGACCGATTATATGAACAGAGAGATTAGGACGATATTGCATGCGATATAAGAGGTTAGATAATTTCTAATCGACTTCAGTGCTGCTAAAGTATTTTTTTAACATAATCTTCAGCCATTCCCGACGTTGTTTTTCGTTATATTCGAAGGCCAATTCTTGGGCATTATGGAGTGAACCCATGTAGAAGCGGTTAAGCAAGAAGAAAAACACAAGGCCTGCATCAACATATTTGTGCTGCCTGAGCGCATTGTAGAAGAGGTATGCCGAACCTAGATTTAAAAAAAAGTCCATAGCGCCCTGGCTAACATTACCTGCATAGGTTTGACCCAGGCCGGGTAGGAAGAGTGAGAGCAAGACCGCGGTTTTTTCCGATTTCTGTGGACCTTTTATGAATTCGTTAATTTGGCCAGCCATTTCATAATCGCCGGCTTCGACGAAAGTGTTACGCGCATTCGATGGCTGATCGTCTAACAGGTAGATCAATCCAAGTAATTCTTTTTCTTCAGTGTCGCTCAGCAGATTGATGGCCAGGTAATGTCTATTCACCTGTACATACAGGCGCGCGATTTCGGCTTTGATACTGTCTGGCAATTCAGGAAAATCGTCGACAATGCTGCTTAGTTCGTTGATGCCCTTTGTTTCATCCATGTTGAGCAGCGAGATGGCGTAGTGTAATCGTGGTCCGAGTTCTTGCCTGAGTTCAGGATGAAAAAAGAATGCCCGCATGTACTCAATGCGTGCAGTTTCGTGGTACCCATTTGCATGAAGGGAATCGGCAAGTACTAGTTGATGGAATAGTGCGATTACTATGAACACGCTAAGAAATTATGTTATTGGTTTTGTAAGATCTGTCGTAAGCATTTTTCATTCTCGTAATAGTTATAATTGCGCACAGCGTTGATACCGCCGTAGATGTTTCCGCCATATAGTAGTATTGCGGCGCCGAGCGCAAAACCAAATTTGACATCTTCATCCCGGTCGTAGTAATAGTATGCTAGCAATGCTGCGGTGCTTACAATAAGGAACGAATACAACCCGTCGCCAAAGCGGCCGGCATACAAATGCCCTCCGCCTGGGAAAAGAGAGAAAATGGCTCCCAACGCCGGTTTCTTGTATGACGGTTTATTCTTGGGCAGTGCGATATATTCGGATGCTTCATCAAATTCGAATTCGTATGCATGACCCAGGCCAATCATCCTGCGTGCATCCTTCTCGTAAGGAACATCTACTTGCTGCAGATACTTTCGGGATGAATCCACTGAACCAGCTACGAAGTAGATCAACCCCTTCGTGTAGTTACGCTTGTTTGTATCTCTGATGTTTGCCGATTCGATGACTGCTTCATTGTATCGTCCAAGTTGGGTTAAGCATTCGACAATTCTTTCGTGTATGTACTCCACTTCGGAGTCGCCGAGAAAAAGATAGCGCCGATATTCACTTAGCGCTGCCATATAATCCTGTTGAGCAAAGAGGTGATCAGCGAATTTCAGTACATTCTGGGGCTCGAATAATTCACTCTGAGTTAGAAGGAACAGGATGGCAATAATCATGGATAGTAGCTACATACTCATTGATCTCATTGATGCCAGATTTCTTTTTTTATTGTACCTAATATGTAGTTATTAGATACTGGATCATGAATTTTGTGGTCCCGGGTCCCGCTGTAATATGTGTCGAATGATTCACTGGCCCAAGGGTTGCAGCGTAGCAATCGGTCCGATGCCATAAGCGAGCCCCATAAAATCCCGTATTTTTCTATTGATTCTTTGGCAAAATGCGAGCAGGATGGTGAGAAGTTACAGACGTCGCCTTGCGATGGCGAGATGAGTGTTTGATATAGTCTGAAAGTAGCACTGGAGACGATTCTTACTGGGTTTGTTTGATACGGTTGCTGAATGAGCATTGTGGTTATTAGCAACAAGTTCATGCATTATTCTAAACATATTATTCTCGAAATCAAGACCATTGGTAATTGATTACGGTGATGACAGATAGATTACAGAGGTTGCAGAAAATGTTAACAGAACCAACGTGTCGCAGATCCTGCTTAAGGGCTATACGTTGTTAACTTTTGCTATTGTGGTCCTTGATTGGGACCACATAATGTGTATAATCTTCAAATGCTACAAGTATTGAAGGATTATCTCGACGAGTTGAAAAAGATAGACATCGAAGCTGCTGCAATTATTATCTATTCTACCTTGGTGTTACTTTTTGCAATATTCCTGCGCCGTACACATATCATACTACCTAGGGATGTATTCGTTGAAAGGCTCATCGTGGTTGGCTTGATATACGTCGTTACACCTTTCTTCCTTTACTTTGTCTTCAAACACGAACCGAAGGATTTCGGAATAAGCCTCGGGAATCCTAAGCAATGGTTGAAGGAGGTGTTGTTTTTCTACGCAATTTTCCTTATTATTCTTTTTATTACTTTTAAGTTCACAAACCTCAAAAATGTCTATCCATTATACCGCAAGGCAACCCATGGGATGAGTTATTTCTTCTTTTACCAATTGATTCAACTCTGGTATATGCTTGGGTGGGAGTTTTTCTTTCGGGGCTTCATGTTGTTTGGCCTCGAGAGAACCTTTGGTAGACTGAGCATCTTGATACAAGCTATCCCGTTCGCGATTGTGCATTTCAAGAAACCGCAGATCGAGGCCTACGGCGCGATATTCGCTGGAATATTCTTGGGCATAATTGGACTGCGTGCGCGCACCTTTCTACCGTGTGTTTTGCTGCATTATTTGATTTTATTGACTGCGGATATACTAGGGATACTTTTTTAAATCCGAAATTCGAATATCGAAATTCTAAACAAATTCAAAACTCTAATTATCTAAACACAAAACGGGTTCTGGTCGTTTGGTATGCGATATTGTTTCGCGTCTCGTATTTAGTATTTCGGATTTTCAGGTCTTATTTCGCTGTTTCGACTACCCTCTTCTCTCTTATCACCGTCACCTTAATTTGTCCTGGATATTGGGTTTCTTCCTCAATGCGCCGCGCGATATCATGTGCCAGCCCCTCAGCTTGGAGATCTGATATCTTTTCCGGATGTACCATGACTCTAATTTCGCGACCCGCCTGTATGGCAAATACCCGTTCGACACCATCGAACGAACTCGCGAGTTCTTCAAGGGTGTTGAGGCGTTTTATATATGCCTCAATGGTTTCGCGTCGCGCCCCAGGTCTGGAACCGGAAATTGAATCAGCGATTTCAACAATGGCCGCATAGGGCGATATGGGTCTAATTTCTTCATGGTGAGCAGCAATCGAATTGACAATGATCTCGCCTTCTCCGAACTTGTTGGCAATATCGGCACCAACATGGGCGTGTGAACCTTCAAAGGTCCCGTCGGCGACCTTACCTAAATCGTGTAACAGACCTGCTCGTTTCGCAACAACCTGGTCCAAGCCTAACTCCTGCGCAAGCAAGGCTGATAGGTACGCAACTTCCTTTGAATGTTGCAGGAGGTTTTGGCCGTAACTGGTTCGGTACTTCATCTTGCCGAGATACTTAATAAGGTCTGGCGACACGCCAATTATGCCAAGTTCTAGCACTACCTCTTCGCCCGTGTTCTTGATGATTGCCTCGATTTCTTTGCGTGCATTATCTACCACGTCTTCGATTCTCGAAGGGTGTATTCTACCGTCGGTGATCAGCTTCTCCATGGAGATACGCGCAATCTCTCTCCTTATTGGATCAAAACAGGACAAGGATATCATTTCGGGGGTGTCATCGATGACAACCTCGACGCCGGTAAGATTCTCAAACGACCTGATGTTCCTTCCCTCGCGCCCGATGATTCTTCCTTTCATCTCGTCGGAGGGGATCGGAACGACCGAGATTGTAGTGTCGGCAGTGTGCGAGGTGGCACAACGCTGGATGACCTGGAGAATTATCTCGCGTGCGCTTTCATCAGCCTTCGCCTTTGCTTCTTCCTTTATTTGATTGACCATAGAGGCAGCTTCGTGTCGGGCTTCGGCGGCCAGGTTCTTCATGAGCATAGACTTAGCCTCTTCTTTCGAGAGATTGGCAATTTTCTGAAGTGCCTCGTTTTGTTCTCTGATCATCTGATCGAACCGCTCGGATTTTGCGTGAATTATTCTTTCCTTATTCTGCAAATCGTGTTGCATGGTCATCAATTCCTTTTCTTTATCGACGATCAGATGCTCGTGACGGTCCAGTACTCGCTCCTTCTCAGATAGTCTTCTTTCGGCCTTTTCGATCTCCTTTCTCTTGGAAGCGGTTTCCTTCTCAAATTTGAGTTTTTCACCGTACCAGTGTTCTTTGGCGGCGATTTCAGCGGCTTTGCGACTGTTGTCAGCTTCGCGGTTTGCTTCTTCAATGATCCGAGAAGCTTCGAGCGAAGCGGTGGTCAACTTTGATTTCCCAAATTTCTGGTACAAGAAAATTGCTAAAACGATCGCCAATAATGACACGGCGACTGCGATAATGACAGATGTAATCATAAAGACTCCTTACCTCCGCCGGAGGCTAATTTATTAAAGCCCCCCGCAAGTGCCGTGTGGTAAGAAGTCTTTGAACCCAAGGTTAAGATGGGCGCCGGTCGACTTCGGGTGAAATCCCTGGTCGAACTTGGCTCCCTTAAGATGGGTGTTGGCTCAAGACTTAATACCTATCACGGGCACCGCAGGGAACGAATTAAGGAACTGCTTCGTCCATCTTGAGGATTAGAGATCTAATCCTCTCTTCCATCTCAGACAACTTCTTATTCATCTGATTCTCTCGCTGGAGATAATCGTCAACTAAGTTTAAACAAGCGAGCACCGCGATTTTTGTCGTCGACGGTAAAGGAAATTCCCGATGGATTTCTTTCATTTTCGCATCGACAATCTCGGCAACTTCCTTTATTCGTTCAGTATCGACATCGTCGGAGATGACACGATAGTCATTTCCGAAAATGTTTACGATGACCTCGGTTTTCTTCAACGTATCCCCTAGATTATAAGGTTATCAACCTTTTCGATCAAGCCATCAACCCTTTTCTTTACTTCCTGCTTAGCATTCTGCAGGCGACTGTTGCTTTCCTCTAAATCTTCGATTTTTTGCTTAAGTTCGCTGATTAAAGAAATCAACTTGTCAATACGTTCTTCAAGCTTAGATAATTCGTCCAACTTTACTCCTTTGTTCGCAGATTTGCCTTGAAGTCCTTCGTTAAATCCTCGGTGATCTTCTTGACAAAGATGTCTACCTCTTTGTCGGTCAGGGTACGATCGGGTGCGCGGAAGTGTAGACGGAATCCTAAGCTTTTTTTGCCCTGGGGTAAATTTTCCCCTTTGTAATAATCGAAAAGAACAATTTTTTCCAAAATCGGTCCCCCGACTTTGGATATTGCTTTAATCATATCGGGAACCTGTACTACTTCCTCGACGATGAAGGAAAGGTCTCTCGTATTGGCGGGGTACTTTGGCGGTGGCATGTAGAAGGTGTCACCGATCATATTCCACAAAGGGTCCAGTGTTAATTCAAAATAGTAGTATGCCTCTTTGCAAAGTTCTGACTCGATCGAGCCTAAGAACCCAAGTTCCTTACCAGATACCCAGATATTGACACCCTGGTCAAAGCCTTGTCGCATCGTGGGCTTGAAACTCGCTTCTTTGATGTGTAGCACGTTGAAGAGGCTTTCAACTAGGCCCTTAGCGTCGAAGTAATCGAATGTTTCATTGCTTTGATGCCACCAGTCTCTGTAGCGTTCACCGCCCAATATCGCGCCCAGCATCGTTTTCTGGAATGGAGGTTTGGATAGTAGTACGTTCCCGGTTTCAAATAACTTAAGGGACTTATTCCCTTTTGACAGATTATAGTTTAAAGAATCCAACAGCCCGAAAAAGAGCGTTGGCCTAAGTGCATCAAACCGCTCATTGAGCGGGTTCATGATTTTGACGAAATCCGTGATTCCGGATTGCTCGAGCAACTTGCTCGACATTAAAGAAAGATTGTATGTTTCATCGAACCCTTGTCCTACCAGATAGTTCTTGACCATCTCTTCGTATATCAGTCCGCGGTTCATTTTTGCATGTCCCGACCATTTTTTGGGTTCGGTCTCGGGAATCCGCATGTATCCATAAACACGCGCAACTTCTTCGTATATGTCTTCCTCGATTCCACAATCGCGCCGAAAATGAGGTATTCTAGCGGCTAGTGTCTTCTTACCGGTGACCTGAATGCTGATTTTTTGCAATATCTGCTTGACTTGCTGGACAGTTAGGTTCAGCGAGAGTATCTCATTGAGACGCGTGAGTGAGAAGCGTACCTTTTTCGGCATTGCCTGCTTGCCCTTGCCAATGAACTCGACTTCCCGGCCGCCAGCATGTTTTTTGAACAGAGCACCGGTCATTGCTGATGCTGCGTCGACAATCGCCAGATCAGCGCCCCGTTCAAATCTCATCGAGGCGTCGGTCATGAGGCCCAATCGACGCGCCGTGTGCCCAACACGTTTCGGGTCAAAGTAGGCACTTTCAAGGACTACTCTCTTTGTAGCACGTGATATCTGTGCACGTTTTGAGCCAATAATGCCAGCGAGTGCGATGGGCCCATCGCGGTCAGCAATCACGAGATCTTCGCGTGAAAGCTTGAGGATTGTGCCGTCCAGCGTGACGAACCTTTCACCTTGTTGTGCCTTGCGGATTAGTATGCCGCCTTTGAGTAAATCAAGATCAAAAGGATGCATTGGCTGGCCAGTCAGGAGCATGACAAGATTGGTTGTATCAACGATATTATTGATACCGTTCATGCCCATACACTGCAAACGCCACTTTAACCAGAAAGGAGATTCCTCAACCGTGACGTTATCAAAGATGCGTCCCGTATACCTCGGGCAACCTTTAATATCTGCGATTCTTATTTTAAAATGGCCGCTTCGATTTATCTGTTTAGGAGCGTACAGCCGATCGAGGGAGCTAACTTTCGAGTAATCAACACCCAGGCTGCCTGAGATCTCACGGGCGATGCCTTCTAAGGACAGCCAGTCCGGACGGTTCGGGGAAGTAGCAATATCAACCACCAGGTCATCAAAATAGTTCCTAAAGAATGCACCTGGTTTGCCGTAGTCCAACACAATTACACCAATTGATTCATTGGCCAATCCTAATTCTTGTTCACTCAATAACACACCCTGTGATTTTACACCGTCGAAATCCCTAGCGGCTACCAGGCTATCATTGAACTTTGTTCCGGCCGGGACAACAAGAACGTAGTCACCTTTCTTGATGTTTTTGGCCGCGGTGACAATTTGAATATTCTTCTTGGCCTTTACACTCAATACGTCGAGGCCACTTTCGCGAGGATGAGGATAGATTGTCGTTATTTGGCCGATGACAACACCATCGGGTGCATATCTCATCCTGTCCTCGATTTCGAGGCCCAAGTTCAAACAAATTTTTTCCAGATTATTCAAGTCGATTTTTGTCTTTAGAAATTCTTCAAGCCACTTGATTGAAATTAACACCGCTTACCTCACCGCGACTCCGTCGCGTCGATTACAGTGATGAAATACCTGATGACAGTAATTCGTGTACAGAATCATAATATCATATCACCGTAATCAATCTCTGTAATCACTGTAATCGAATGAACGAAGTTCATTAGAATTGTTCCAGAAATCTAATATCATTATTAAAGAAAACCCTGATGTCATCGATAATGTATTTAACCATCGCAACTCGCTCGACACCCATGCCTAGGGCATAACCTGAGTATTTCTTCGGAGATATCTTGACATTCTTCAAGACGTTGGGGTGCACCATACCACAGCCGAGAAGCTCAAGCCACCCGCTGTTGCTACATACTGAACAGCCCGTGCCCCCGCAGACCATGCAACTGATCGCCAGTTCACCGGACGGTTCGGTGAACGGAAAGAATGAAGGCCTTAATTCGTATTTTGTCTTTGGTCCAAAGATATTTTTGACAAATTCACTGAGTATCCACTTGAGCTCTCCAAAAGAAACGTCCTCATCCACGTATAATGCCTCAACCTGATGGAAAACTGGCGAGTGGCTCGCATCGAAAGCGTCGTAGCGATAACATCGGCCCGGGCAAATTATCTTAATCGGTGGTTTTTGTTTTTCCATAGTCCTAATTTGTACTGGAGACGTATGACTACGCAGCAAAAGATCTTCTTTGATAAAGAAACTTGAGAACATGTCACGTGCCGGGTGGTCCTTTGTCATGTTCAAGGCCTCGAAATTGTACCAGTCATATTCTATCTCAGGCCCCGTTTCAATGGTGAAGCCGTGACTCTTGAAGAAAGTCACGATATCATCAAAAACCTTGGAAAGAGGGTGAAAGTGACCAAGCGGTGGCATCTTTCCAGGCAAAAGCAACTCGAATTTTCCTTCCGACTTATCCATGAATTTTTGCAGGGCCAGATTCAGTTCGGCAGTGACTTTACTTTTCAAATCGTTTATCGCCTCTCCATATGCCTTCTTCTCTTCGAGCGACATGTGAGTGAGTTCCTTGAATAGCCTGTTAATCGCGCCCTTGCGGCCAAGGTATTTGATTCGGATTTCCTCGAGCGTTGCGGTATCACGCGCTTGTTCGAGCGATTTTCGGATCTCGTTCTCTAGTTTATTTAGCTTTTGTTGCATCTCTTGCCTTGCTCTTTTTCTCACCACCCTTGCATATCTCAATCAGGGTATCGAATTGCTCAGGATACTCGTAGGCAATGCTCGCCAATGTCTTGCGATCTAATTCGATACCACTCTTCTTCAAATTGTGGATAAACTGTGAATATTTCATACCCTTACTGCGCAAGGCAGCATTTATTCTTGTTATCCATAGGGCACGAAATACGCGTTTTTTTCGCTTTCGCTCCCGATATGCCGACAACCAGGCTTTCATCACGGCAATTCGCGCGGTTTTGTAAAGTCGGTGTTTGGCGCCCCAGTAACCTTTCGCCTGTTTTAACCATTTTTTTCGCCTTTTTCGCGTCTGCGGGGTATTTTTCGTTCTAGGCATGGTCAGACTCCTTTCTTTTCAAATTATAATCATTTTGAAAAATCTGTCAATGTTTTCGCATAAACAAGTGCGTTCTTGGACTAATAGTGCGCTTTTTCATGCATTTTCAATAGTTACGTTCCGCCGGGGCGGAACGCGATAGATTTCTGAAGAAATCAGAAGTCTTAATATATTAACGACTTTGTTCTTTTTCTATCTGACTTCGATACCCTAGTCGGCTTGCGAAGTCTACGTTTCCTTTTCCTCGACTTCGAGGATAAAAGATGGCTCTTGCCAGCCTTTCTGCGCATGATAACGCCACTCTTCTTTAATTTAAGTCGTTTTGCAGCGCCTCGCTTGGTTTTCTGCTTTGCCATTAGATTATCTCCTCTTCTTGTCAGGGACGAACGTGACTTGGTAAATATTGTTCTCTTTCTTGGGCGGCGCCTCTATTTTGCCTAGCCCTTCCAGGTCAACTTGCATTTTCTCAAACATCTTCAATGCCATGCCGGAATGGACTACTTCACGACCCCTCAAGCGCAGTGATATCTTGACTCGGTCGCCGTCCATTAGAAACTCTTTCACTTTCGCTAGTTTAACCTGGTAATCGTGCTCGCTGATTTTTAGTGAGAATCTCATGCCGCGTGCCGTAGTACGATGTTGATGCTTGCGTGATTCCCGCTCTTGTCTTTTCTTCTCGTAGAGATACCGACCAAAGTCCATGAGTCGACAAACCGGAGGCTTGGCATTTGGAGCGACTTCAACCAAATCAAGTTCTTTATCACGGGCCATACGCATCGCTTCCCTGATATGGAATTCACCGAGCATTGTTCCATCTTCATTCACGATCTTTACCCTTTGTGCCCTGATTCCCCTATTTACTCTGGGTAGGTGCTTAATTCTCACCTCCTTGTTCTGATTCCAGTAAACTGAAAAATTCTTTTAATTTCATCTGGCCCAAATTACCTTCCTTATGTTTTCTCACGGATACCATTTTGTCCACGATTTCTCTCTGTCCTAGGATAAGCATGTACGGGACTTTACTCACCTCGACTTCCCTTATTCGATAGTTGATTTTTTCTGACTTATCGTTGAGCGCAACTCTTAATCCTTGCTTCTTACATCTCTTCACTATTTGTTGAGCATAGCGATTCTCTTTGTCAGTTATCGGCATTACCACAACCTGCACGGGTGCTAACCACAGCGGGAATGAACCAGCGTAGTGTTCGATAAGACAGCCGATGAATCTTTCTAAAGAACCGTAGATGGCACGATGAATGACAACCACTTGTTTGTGTTTTCCATCCCGGTCCATGTACTCAATATCGAATCTTCGGGGTAGATTGAAATCGAATTGTATAGTGGATGCCTGCCACTCGCGACCCAGGGCATCGAGCAGTTTTATATCGATTTTCGGTCCATAGAATACTGCTTCGCCTTCCATTCGTTTATATTCAAGGCCAACTCGCTTGAGCGCGGCAATCAATCCCTTTTCTGCTCTTTCCCATTCTTCGTCACTGCCCATGTATTTTTCTTTATCTTTTGGATCACGCACCGAGAGCTCGACCTGGAATTCATGAAAGCCGAATTTGTTCAACATTTTCTGGGCTAATTCTAAGACCTTAGTCAACTCGTCCTCGATTTGCTCAGGTTGACAGAAAATGTGGGCATCATCGATGGTCAGTCCCCTAACACGTAATAACCCGTGTAGGGTGCCGGATAGCTCGTTTCGGTAGACAGTGCCCAATTCTGCGTACTTCAAGGGTAGTTCTCGGTAGCTTCTGACCTTCGATTTGTAGATCAGTATTTGGCCAGGACAATTCATCGGTTTTAGGATGTATTCTTCATTCTCAACAGGCAGAGCATACATATTATCGCGATAGAAATCATAGTGTCCGGATTGATGCCAGAGACGCCCGCGCGCAATGTGTGGGGTTATGTTGAGCTGATAGTCGGCCGCGAGGTGTTCTTTAATCCAGTACTCCTCGATTATTCGTCTCAGAGTAGCGCCTTTGGGATGCCAGTGAACCAGGCCGGCGCCAGCTTCCTCAAATATCGAGAATAACTCCAGCTCAGTACCCAGTTTTCGATGGTCGCGCTTCTTCGCTTCCTCGATTTTCTTAAGGTAATCGTTTAGCTGATCTTGAGTAGGAAATGAAATTCCATATACTCGTTGCAGCATTGTTTCTTTAACATCGCCCCGCCAATAAGCACCAGCGAGACTGAGAAGCTTAAAGGCGTGAATGTATCCAGTACTCGGAACATGGGGGCCACGGCAGAGATCAGCAAAATCATCATTGCGATAAAGACTTATCTCCTCAGCTTCGATTTCCTTTATCAACTGCACTTTATAAGATTCGTGTCTTTTCTCAAAGAAATCGAGTATTTCCTTATTCTTCATGACGACGCGTTCAAATGGTATGTCTTGGTCGATGATCTGTTTCATCTTTCTCTCAATTTTGGCAAGGTCGTCCGGGGAAAAGGGTTCTTTCTTGTCGAAATCGTAGTAGAAACCTTGGTCAATGGCGGGACCGATGGCCAGCTTCGCATCCGGAAACAATTTCTTTACGGCCATCGCCATCACATGCGAGGATGAGTGCCAGTATATCTCTTTTCCTTCTTCGGTTGAAAAATCGATCAAATTCAGCTCAACATCTTCTGTGATTTCAGTATTTATGTCCCGCAACTCACCGTTGACACGTGCGGCAAGGTACTTCTTGTCACCAATCAGGTCGACGATCCGTTTTCCCGCTTCAATTTCGATGATTTTATCATTCATTCTAACCTTTATCATACTGCAATTATAGGTTGATTTTGAATTTTGTCAATAGAATACCGTGATTGCAGCGATGAAATATTGGTTATGTAAATATGCAAATGCAGCAAAATTTCAGCAATCTTTCCGAATATGAGCAATCATATAGGCTTTTTCCCTGCCGTCTTGACTTTGCTTTGTGTATTCGCTATAATCGATTATGGATTATGTCAAGTATATGTTCATTGCCCTAATTGGATGGGGGTTGTGGGCAATCGGCAGCAAGTTGTTGACCCGTAATTTCAATACGGTGAGCGTGAGTTTCTGGATTTCATTCTGGTCAATAGTCTTTCTGTCGATTTTTCTGCTCTTTAGAAAGAATCTCATGGTTAATACCCACGTCCTATACACGATACCAGTCGGGTTGATCAGCCTGATCGCCATACTTGCCTTTTACAAGGCCTTAAAAATGGGGCCTTCTTCGGTGGTGCTGCCGTTTACTAACATGTACGTGATCCTTCCCGTGCTCTTTGGCTTTGTTGTGCTCAGGGAAGCTGTCACCCTGCCGAGAATCCTGGGTATTTTTTGTGCGATTTTGGCGGCGATTCTTCTGACTCTATGAACATAGTAGTCTACGAAGACGGTTGCGAAAATTTCTATCCACTTGTCAATATACTCCCGCAATTTAACTTACGTGTCGGTATGAAGACGATTGCCGAGCACACGGCGCCTTTCTTCAAACGGTCAAGAATTGACTTCATCGCACGCCCTTTGTTTGAACTTAAAGAAATGAGCCCAAAGGAACCCACTCTGTACCTCTCGAGCCGACTGCTATTGGTCAGAGCTTTTTCTGTCCCAAGGCGAGATGCTAAGCTCGAGGTCGGTCCTGAGTCCTTAGGTCTTGTTAAGTACAAGCCACCCCTCCCAAAGTCATTAGACGACATCAAAGATGCAATGGCGGCGGTCAAAGAATCGAAACGCGTTGACGGGTTGGTTCTTAACAACATATGGGACCTCATAGCGTTTAACGAAGAAATTCTTGTCAACCAATACCGTTTGTATAGAAAAAAGAACCGTATTAATAAAAGATTTCATATTATTGGTAATAGAAAGAATCTATATGTGTCAAAGGACGCAGAGGTCCACAAACAGGTATATTTTGACGCCAGTGACGGTCCAATTTATGTTGATTCGGGTGTTGCCATTCGCCCTTTTTCAATTATCATCGGACCGGCTTATATCGGGCCTGGAACAATCGTCGAGCGTGCGAAAATTGTAAAATCGAGCATCGGTCCACATTGTCGTATCGGCGGCGAGGTCGAGGCTTGCATATTCCAGGGGTATTCTAACAAATATCACGAAGGGTTTATCGGACACTCATTTGTCGGGGAATGGGTGAACCTGGGTGCGCTCACCACCAATTCTGATTTGAAGAATAATTATGGACCGGTACGGGTTGCAGTCAGGCAGAAACTTTTAGACACGGGGATGATGAAACTCGGTTGCTTTATTGGCGATCATACTAAGCTTGGCATTGGTACCTTGATTCCTACTGGTGCCGTGATCGGCAGTTTTGTGAACTTTGCAGGTGGCGGTATGATGTCCAGATACGTGCCCGACTTCAACTGGATGATTCAGAACAAGCACGATAATTATGACTTGGAGAGGGCCATTAGTACTGCAAAGATTGTGATGAAGCGTAGAAATGTGAGAATGTCAAAGCAATACGAGCGTGTAATCAGAAACTTCCATGAGCAAATTCGTCGTAGCAATTGACGGCGGGGCAGGTTCGGGTAAGAGCACAACGGCGAGGGGTGTTGCCAAGAGGCTGAATTTCTTTTACCTTGATACGGGCGCTATGTATCGTGCCTTCACCTTAAAGTATCTCCAAAATAGACATAAGAGTGAAGATCGAATCAACATGGAGCTCGTGGAAAGACTACTCATCGACACCACTATTGAACTTCGTCAAGAAAATGGTGAGACCAGGGTATATTTGGATGGTGATGATGTGACTCTGGCAATCAGGACGCCTGAAGTGAGTGGTTTTGTCTCTCAGGTCTCCGCGATACCTGATGTGCGGGTGTGGATGGTGGCTAAGCAAAGAGGAATTGCCGAAGGCAAGAATGTTGTCTGTGAAGGCCGTGATATAGGGACCGTGGTGTTCCCGGACGCGCAGGTGAAGATCTTCATGCAAGCAGATTTGAAGACCAGAACAGAGAGGAGGCTTAAAGAGTTGGCCGAAAAGAAAATCACCACCGACACAGAAGAAGTTGCAGAAAACTTAAAATTCCGTGATAAGTACGACTCCGGCAGAGCGCATTCACCCTTGAAAAAAGCCGATGATGCAATTGTCGTGGATACCACAGATTTGACTATCGAACAAGAAATAAAGTTGGTGAGAAAGATTGTTGAAGAACGTTTCAGATCCCAGACCGGCGGATAATCGAATCAACTAAAACCGGATCGTCTGGGTTGTGCCACGTTAACCCCGGGATATTGTTAAACCAGGTTATCTGACGTTTAGCGAAGTTCCGGGTTCGGCGTTTTGCCTTATCGATTGCTTTGTCAAGGGTCAGGGCGCCCTGTAGATGTTCAACGATCTCTTTGTAGCCGATCGTTCTCAAGGCATTTGAACGTGGATCAAACCCGTGCGCCAGGAGCGAGTCGACTTCGCCAACAAGGCCTTGCTCGATCATGTTGTCGAAGCGTCGATTTATTTTATCATAGAGCATCTTACGCGGTAGATTCAGTCCTATATAATAAGGTAGAAAGCGGGCAACCTTCTCCTTCTTCCCGATCAGCCTGCTTAGAGGTTTCCCGGTTATCTTGTACACTTCCAGGCCCCTCATGATCCTTTGTTTGTCTTGCGGCGTGATTCGCTTTGCCCACGTTGGGTCAACACGTTGGAGCTCATCGTACAGATACCCAAGGCCGTGTTTATCAATCATTGCTTGAAGATGTTCTTTTGTCTTCCTGTTGGATTTTGGTAATTCATCAAGCGGATGAAACAACGCTTTTATATACAGACCAGTACCACCACACACGATGGGGGTGCGGTTTCTATCTTGAATGTTCTCGATTCTCTGCTCAGCATCGCGAGCAAATTGCCCGCATGAGTAATCTTCGCCAGGTTCGACGAAATCGATTAGGTGGAATCGCACTTTGCGCTGTTGCTTAAGAGTCGGCTTTGCCGTACCGATGGTCAGGTGTCGGTAAATCTGACGTGAGTCGGCTGAGATGATTTCGCCAGAAACCCGTGCTCCGATCGCAACCGCAATGTCTGTTTTACCAACTGCAGTGGGGCCGACTATGGTTAGGATTTTCATATCACAGAATGCACTGAAGGGAAAGAGTCCGTGGTCGGGTTTCGTACGCATGCGCGGAGAGAGTATTTGTATGAATACGCTATACGAACCACGATTACGGTAAGTACTTTACAAATAGACACCAAGGGCGGTAAGAATCCGATAGACTTGCGATTCCACGATGATCACGGCTATTCCTCCGATGGCAAGGAAAGGACCGAACGGTATTGGACTTTCCTTGCTCTGGTGTGTGGATACAATGAACGTTATTCCCAAGACAGCGCCAACTAGCGCGGCGATGAAGATGGCGGGTATGATGAGAGGAAAGCCGACGAATGCACCGATCATGGCAGTCAGATAGACGTCGCCTAAACCCATTACTTCCTTCTTATAAACCTTACCGCCGATTACTCGGATTAAAAGAATCAATCCGCCACCGAAGAGCATTCCTGCAAGACCTGCCAAGAATGTTCCCCTTATGACTTGAAATGCGATGCCGGCGATCATGCCTGGCATGGAGATGATATCTGGAATAACTTGAAATGAAAAATCGATGAACGCGATAACGGTCAATGCGCATAAGAAGAAGACTATGAAGAAGAATTCATAACTCAGCGCGTAGCGGCTAAAAGCATAGATAAACAATAATCCTGTAAAAACCTCGACGACCGGATAACGGATCGCAATCGGCTTTTGACAAACACTGCATTTACCCCTCAGCAGGACGAAGCTTAATACCGGTATGTTCTCATGCCATTTTATCGCTTTCTTGCAGTTCGGGCAGAAAGAGTGGGGGGCAATGATCGATACTTGCCTGGGTAGTCTATAGATTAAGACGTTAAGGAAACTACCGACCGCGGAGCCAAACATGAAAGCAAAGATATATGAAATTATCTGCAAAACTAGACCTCGCTTTCTTTCGTTCTAAAATGTTTGGTAAAAGCATTCAAGCAGTGGTTAAGATCTTCGATACTATTGGTAATAATCTCAAGCAGTTCAGCATCTTCAAAGTTCTGTATTCTAGGCATTGCCATCGCTGCTTTTTTCAATCCTGGTACAATCGACGGGGATATTACGCTGTGCTCGGCGAGACTGATGAAGACATCGGCAGTGTTCAAGGGAGTTCGGAAGTCGCTTTCGATGATAATTCCGTTACCGATGTCGACCATCGACCTGGCTATACTCTGGAATAAATACACGATTCTTTCGAATGAATTGCTGTTGAGTGGTTCGAGTAAATCACATGTCTTTGTTGTTGTTCTTACTTCATGGATGTTCTTCTTGATGTTTTCGCTGAGGCTCAGAAAGTCATCTGTGTTCATTCTTTAATTATACTATGTGCAAAGATGAAGTCAATATCTGGAGCGACGCGGAATTGGTTTATCATTTCAAAAAAAGAAGGGGGATTGCTCCCCCTTCATAAAAACAACTATTTCTTCTTTCTCTTCTTCTTTGTCTTTTTCTTCATTACCTTCTTCTTCTTAGTTGCCTTTTTCTTCTTAGTAGCCTTCCTCTTTGTTTTCTTCTTTGCAGGCATTCTTACCTCCTTTTGTGAGATTATAATCATTATTGAAATTTTGTCAAGAGCTAATTTGATGTGTAGCATGGAATTTTGCATTAGGTCAGCTATTGACTTAACCTTGGAATTGAATATTCTTTGTTATGTTTGTTTTGTTCTTGTTGTTGTTTAATGTAAACGATATACTCATTGCGGATTTAGATGGGGTGATCAGCCCAGCGAGTAGTTCTTACCTGGTTAGAGTTGTTGATCTGGCTGAGGACCAAGAAGCAACATGCTTGATTTTCAAAATGGACACCCCGGGCGGTCTCGATGTTTCGATGCGCGAGATAACGAAACGAGTTCTCAATGCAAAGATACCGGTTGTGGTGTACGTTGCGCCCAAAGGTGCGCGCGCTGCCTCGGCTGGTGTTTTCATATTGTACGCGAGTCACGTTTCGGCGATGGCTCCTGGCACGAATGTCGGAGCTGCACATCCGGTGAGCATGGGTGGAGAGAAGATGGACAGCGTGATGGTTGAGAAGGTGACGAATGATGCGGTAGCCTACCTGAAGGCATTGGCCAAAGAGAGGGGCCGAAACGCAGAGTGGGCAGAACAGGCGGTGCGCGAAAGCGCGTCGGTTGATGCCGAGACCGCGCTGAAGCTCGGTGTCAGCGACCTGATTGCTGAGGATGAGGAAGACTTGATCGAAAAGTTGGATGGGCGAAGGGTTGAGGTAGCTGATGAAGAGATAACGCTTCACACGCGCGGCAGCCGCACCAAGGAAGTAAAGATGACATTGCGCGAAAGATTGCTGTTGTTACTGACCAACCCTAACATCGCCTATGTGCTGTTGCTGTTAGGAATATATGGGTTGTTTTTTGAATTACAGAATCCCGGGATGATTTTTCCTGGGGTGGTCGGTGGTATTTGTCTAATCTTAGGATTTTATTCTTTACACGTGCTGCCGGTCAACTATGCGGGTCTGGCACTCATCGTCCTTTCCGCAATCCTATTTATCCTTGAGATATATATAACATCACAGGGGCTTCTGACGATTGGCGGTATAGTTGCTCTGATTTTTGGTTCATTGATTCTTTTTGAGAGCGATGTCCCCTATTTACGCGTTTCATGGGAGGTAATCATGCTTGTAGTGATCATAATTGCTGGATTTGTTATTTTCCTATTAACGTTGGGCGTTAAGGCACAGTTTCGGAGGAGGGCAACTGGCAGTGAGGGTATAGTGGGTGAGATCGGCATGGCTAGAACCGATATCAAACCATCTGGTGGTACCATCTTTGTCCACGGCGAGTTTTGGAACGCAGTCAGCGATAGTAAAATAAAGAAGGGCAGTAAGGTAAGAGTTATCGATGTTAAAGAAATGATTCTGAGGGTAGAAGCGATAGACTCGGAATAGAGACAAGTACCTACGCCCTTGAAGATACTACTACTTCTCAGTTGCTTTGATTCATTTCTGTTTCCTCGAAGTATATTATTTGAAAGGCAGTTCAATCCGGCAGAGCTTTGTCAAAGACGGTTTGAGGTGGTGCTGACCAGCGAAACTAGATTTGAACTATCCGAACTACGTACGTTTGGCATCTACTCACAGGTCGACAGATATAGCATTGCGGTAGCCAGCTTCGGCAGTGATTCGTATCGAGAGAATTATTTGGAACTCGCATTTGGGTTTCCCGTTGCCGGTAAATTTTCGTTTGGTTTAAGTGCGGCCGGTCTTAATTGCTGGATTAAAGACTTCAGCAATGAGTTTGCATATGCGCTCAAGGTCGGAGGTCGTTTCGAGAGTGGGCAGTTCTTAGTCGGCATTTGGGTCAATAACGTCAATGTGCCGAGGCTATCATCGGTCGATTACGCGCCCGTTAGCTACTCAATACGTTTCGATTACAGAGCACTCCGTAATCTCAATTTCGATTTTGCGATACGTGGTGTAGAAACGGCATTGCCGTTTTACAACTTGGGGCTAGCTTTTATGCCTCATAAGAATCTGTTAATAGGTTTGGGCGTGAACACAGAGCCGATTTTGCTTGAATATGGATTGAAGGTTTCATTCGGCAAGATGTTTCTGAATTATTCGGGTAACCGACATCAACAACTTGGCTTGACTCATAATTTCTGTCTGGGTGTTATTCCGTAATGCTGCTTTTTATATTGGTTATTGCCATAACCGAGGACATCATATTCAAGACCGAACAGGACATCGATTTTGAATTAATTTTGAACGACTTGGAGTATCTGAAAAACCATCCGATTGATATCAATAGCGCGAGCGTTGAAGAACTTACCCAAATAACGTTTCTGACAGTAAACAACTGTATCAAGATAGTGGAATACCGGGAACGACGCGGCTCGTTCGAATCGGTGAATGACCTACTGAATATTTCTGGTTTTGATGAAACGCTGGTCGATATGATCAGCCCGTATGTGACGGTTGGGATTAAGCGGATCGATGTAAAAAAGATCGCCGCGCGGACTCGGGTGCAGACGGAATTGCCCGCAGAAAAGCAGTCATCGGAATACCATACCAGAATGAGTATCTTAGTAGATCAGTATGGGTTTTATGCTGTGACCGAAAAGGATGAATTCGAGAGCAGGTTCTTTGACCATTACGCAGTTGGTTTGTCGGTTGACGATGGCATACGGAAGTTTGCACTCGGTAAGTATAATCTAGATTTGGGGGCGGGTGCGGTGCTCTCGACAGTAGGGTCTTTCTTTAGGGGTATTGACTTCAGAATCATGCTCAATGAGAGACGCCTGCTACCTTATACATCAACGATTGAGAATGGTGGTTTTTTCGGGGCCGCATTCAGTGATTCTTTTTTCGTCAATTACACGCTGTTCTATTCGAATCAAAAGCTCGACGGAAGGATCGATTCACTGGGTTTTGCGCGCTCTTTCGATGAGTCTGGCATACATGTGGATTCATTATCCCTGAGCCGTCAGGATCAAATCAACGAGGAGATATTAGGATATGATATACGATATCGACGGCCAAAAATGTTGATTTCAAATCGCGCCTATCACTGTTCCTACAATCCTGCATTTGTGGCTGCCGACTCGGTGGCCAAGTTTTACGGTGATGACTTCTTCACCACGAGTGTCGAGTTCAGGTATTTCGGTGATGTTTTTGTAATGTTCAGCGAAGTTGCGCGTTCATGGAAAAACCGTATCGGTGGTATTTTTGGGTTCAGTGCTGTTTTTCCGTACATCGATTTCAATCTGGCTGGCAAGTATTTCCCTAGTGGGTTCTATTCGCCAAAGGGGATCGAAGCGACGGCTAACTTGGCCGGCGGCACGGTAGATATAAAACATCACTCGCCGCTCATTGACGTTGGGTTGAATTTTGCTCTTGAAAATAGACTCGATGAAGATACTACCAGATATGATTTGAAATTGAGTTTTGCAAAACGGGTAGGCATATTGAATGCTCGAGTTAATTTCCGCCGACGTTATCGGGATGAGAACAAGGACTTGTCAGGATCCGAGGTCTTGTTACGCATCAGTCCCGTAAAATTCTTATTTTTCGACTTGCGTTTCGAAGAGAAGTCGGTGTACCAGGAACAAGTAGAAGACGGCATCTTCGGTGCGCTTGAGGTGGGCTTGGATTTTAAGACTATTGATGTCAGGGCACGCTATGGTGTTTTTCAAACCGATAGCTATGACGCCCGCGTCTATGCCTATGAAATTGACTTACCGGGAATTCTAAATAATCGTATGCTCTACGGAAGTGGTGACTACGGATTTGTCTATCTATCGGTGAGGATGTTGCAGAACGTCAAGCTAGGAATGAAGTGTTCGATGATTAATCGCGATTCGAAATCAAAGACGCAAATAGGAGGACAGTTTGATTTCAGGTTTTAGCGGCATTAGGAGCCAGTAATATGCTTGAGTGGATTAGCAATCAAGGTGTGCTCCTGATATATCTGTTTTTCTTCTTCAATGCAATGTTTGAAAGTGTTTGCCCTCCATATCCGTCGGATCTCTTTGTAATGGTGTTTTCATTTCTAGCTGGGAGAGGTCTTTATGATCCTTACGCGCTTTACTGTCTGACCGTGTTTGGTAGTATCACCGGTATCATGGTAATATACTATGTTGGCACAAAATACGGAGATCGGCTGTTGGCATTCTTTTCGCGGTCGTTTCTAGGTCGTCTGTTCCCGGTACGTATGATCGAAAGGGCGAAAAAAAAATTCAGCGAGCGAGGCGATTTGATAGTGCTGCTTAATCGGTTTCTTCCAGGAATGCGGGCACCGATTTGCTTTGCAGCTGGTATTGTGGGTATTAAGAGAGTGAAAGTATTTTGCTACAGTTTAGTGAGCGTGCTAATCTGGAATCTTTTCCTGGTTATTGCAGGATTCTATGTGGGCAAAACCTGGGATGAGGCGTCGAGATTCTTAAGGAACTATACGATAATTGTAAGTTTGATACTAATTGTTATTTTGGCGGTGCTGACGATCATCTATTTCAAGAGACGTGGCGCTGACTGATGTCTGATGGTTCTACGAAGATGTTGTCTTGAACATATCAACCAAGAATCGGGAAGCATGTTGATAGCGCCCATGACGCCATTTGGGATATAATAGATAGAGTCTTTTCTGCGCACGCGTCAGGGCGACGTAACACAACCTTCGTTCCTCGGCGATTTCTTTTTGCGATGACATTTTCTTGGTCAGGGGGAAGGTATCCTCGACCAGGTCGACAACAAAGACAACTGGAAATTCGAGCCCCTTGGCGCTGTGAATAGTCATCAGCTTGACCGCATCCTTACACCAATCGACCAGGTCTAGTTCCTGGATGAGTCGAATTTCGTTCAGGAATCCTGCCAGGTCGTGATTCTTGTGGTTGCGCGCCAATGAACTCAGTTCCTCTATGCTGGCGCCTCTTATTCCCGTCACGTCGAGTATGTCTTCGATCAACTTATCTACCCCGATCATTCCGAGATTGGTCAGATGATGTTTGAAGACTTTTTCTGCGCGCGGTTGAATTTTTTTAGGGACACTGAATATGCTCTGCGCCTTGCAAAGGAGCCCGTCGAGGCCATCTTTGCTGAGCGAGCTCCTTTCGAGCAACTCCAAGTATTCGATGAGCGGTTTTACGTCGGCGCGTTCATAAAAAGATGAGCCGCCGATTACCTCATGGGGGATACGTGCCTTGACCAGCGCTTCTTTGTAGCCGCAGGCGAGATAGTTCATCCTATAAAGGATTGCGATGTCCTGATGGTTAACGTGCTCTTTTCTCAGACTTCTGATTTCTTTGACGATGTAATCTGCCTCATCCTGTTCTGATCTCGCGGCGTAGAGAAAAGCCTCGCCAGTGTGTGAACTCGGGATGATTGTTGCCTCACGTTGCATTAAGCTGTTGGCAATATCGATTATGCCCTGAGCAAGTCGAAAACTTTTGCTGAGATTAAACATTTGAACATTCCCGTAATCCTTTGGCACGCGATATATGAGATCACGATTGGCACCCCGCCAGCTGTATATCGCCTGATCTTCATCACCAGTGAAGAATATACGTTTCTTATAGATAAGACTGATTAATCTGTATTGTGCCGGACTTATGTCTTGCAACTCATCGACGAATACGTAATCAAAGAGATCCTGGTAGTATCGCCTGATGTCTTCATGATCCTCGAGCAACCTAACGGAAAGAAGGATGAGGTCGTCGAAATCGATTATGTTCTTTTCGCGCGAGTAATCATGATACTTTTGGTAGACATCCCTGCATGATTTTTCCCAGGCGTTTTGGGGACTGAATCTCTCCGGGGTGATACCTTTTGCCTTCAGGTTCTCAATGAATCTCGCAATTGCATTCACACGGTATTTCCCGACTTTAATCTGCATTTCCTGAAGTACTTTCTTGGGTTCGGCGATGATGAAGTCGGTGCTGATATCCAGCCGCTCAGCATCGCGACGGAGTATTCGAAATCCAAGAGTATGAAACGTACCGAGCCATAAATCATAAGGAGAGAATCCAACACTCTTCTCTAGTCTTTGCTTGATGTCATTTGCTGCCTTGTTGGTGAATGTACATACCAGAATATTGGATACTGAAATGCCTCGCTTGATCAAGGCATTGACCGCACTGATCAGGGTAGTAGTCTTGCCACAACCGGCTTGGCCAAGGAGTAGGACAGGTTTGTTCAGCGCCCGGAGTACTTCCTTTTGCACACTGCTGAGCCGCACTGTTGTTTCCTTGTTGTCGGTTAATCGAATGCGTCTTACAGCGCGCACACCCGCCTCTTGTTTCTTCAATCTTTCCAACAATTCTTCAGCACGGGGGCGCGATTTAGGATCTGGCTTCAAGCTTTCGATAATGATCGCTTCTAAATATTCAGGGATCTCATGTCGCAACACACTCGGCGCAAGAAACTTCGCTCTCTCAATTTTGTGTTGCAGCCCATCGAGGCTATCATCTAAAAAGGGCGGTACTCCTGTGAGTAGTTCGTAGAAAATGACACCTAAACTCCATATATCAGATTTTTCGCTGAAACTGCCAGACCATGCCTCAGGCGCCATGTATATCGGTGTGCCCGCACTGGATGCTGATATCGTTCCCGACCGGATAAACTTCGCCAGGCCAAAATCAGTTATCTTAACGGCACCCGGTACATTCTTGGCGGTGATGAGTATGTTCTCAGGTTTCAGGTCACGATGCAGGACATTATTGCTGTGCGCGTAGGATAATGCGTCGAGTATCTGGATGATGATTTCGGTTGATTGCTTGGCATCGATACCGCCTTCAAATATAATATCGCGCAGGTTGTTTCCCTCGATGTATTCCATGACCATGACGAATTTGCTTTCGATAACGTCGATATTATAGAAACGTACAATATTGAAATGATCCAAGGAGGCGAGGAGCTTGGCTTCGTCTTTCAGCATCGCAATTTCTTCCTGTCTCATGCGAGATATCTTGAGGGCAAAATCCTTTTCCAGTATCGTGTCCCGGGCGAGAAAGACATCACCGAATCTTCCACCGCCTAGCCACTGAATAATTTCGTACTTGCCGAGCTTTTTTAACAGCACAGACTAGTTAGGAAAAGCTGATAAATGGATTATTTGCTTCTGATGAATAATGCCTTGTCCGGAAAAACCCGGTCCCTTGACGCTGAAGTTTTCTCTTTTGCCAACTTTCTTATTCTCCAAGGTTACGATGACTTGGTTCAAGAATTCGGCGACGTCAATTAAACCTCTGTTGTTTTTCTGATATTCTATTGCATCTAGTGCATAGGAACGAATCAACTTCGTTTCAAACTTACGATAAACAGTCGGGTGAGAAAAGACGTCGCAGCCAAGTATACGGTCGCCTGCGACGCCGATGAAACCAATTGCCTTGTGATCCAGACTCTGAAATCCTTCGACATACCTTAGTATTTCATCTTCCAGATTATTATAGATGTCGTGCATCGATGAGCTTTGCGAAATGGTCTTGGTTGCCGTGAGCTTGCGGTCGATTTCGCGCCAGATGACTTGCTGGGTATTGGTTTTCTTCGATGCGAGGAGTGAGCGGAGTCCGGGATAAGAGCAGAATCCGGTAGCAAACCCCCCGATCTCGTCCCATCTGCCTTCTTCGGCACAAACAACCGGGATCGTTCTGGACATTCTCGCGGCGATGAGGTTTGAACTGGCGATGATGCGGTTTTGCAGTGCGCCAGTCATCTCTTCGCCGTCGAGCACCAGCAGTGGGTAATCTCCTTGGTTATCGAATAATACTTCATTGATGTCAGGATTTTCAAGTTCCCTGATCTCGACCTCGCATTTGTCAAATGCTTCATCCAGGGTTGTGATCTTGGGTGTTGTATTGTCGGTAGGATCGAAACTGTCGTACTCGATCGGATAAGCGATCAGGTTTCTCAAAAAAACCGGGTCGCCCAGGCTAAATCTTTTCAATTTGCGCCAGCAAAAGCAACTATGGTGAATACCATGTCGTAAAATGCCACGTCTCGGTCCAGTCCGTGTACCATTCCCATTCTCGAGCATATGCCCTCAGACGCCAGTAGCGGTGGCCGCCTGTTTCGATCTGGTAGGTGTATACGGTATCATAGACATTTTCACTGGTAACGCCAGTGAAATCGGTGCTCGTAGATACCTGTAGCTCGTAGTATTCAGTCCCGTCGACGCTACTCCATACGAGGTCAAGGTTATTGGGATACGGGTCCCATTGTCCATACCATATGACCGTATCGTTTTCCGGACTAATAGGATTCGGTGCCGCCGGCGGTGGGTACAGTGAATCAAAAAGAGGTTGGTACTCGTGGGGATCTTTGCATCCCGGATTGAAATTCGCTAGGATCACTATGATGAAAACGGCCATAAATTTGAGCATAGCAAGACAAACTTTCATTATTACTCCTTCACTAAAAACTCATACTTATCCCTACACGTGCCCGTCTCGGCTCGCTGTAGGCATTCACCCAGTCATCGGTTGCGTACAAGAAGTCTCGATAAAGTTCAAAGACTTCGCGCGGGGATATCATCCCATCGTGATTAATATCAGCCGCCGGGTTATATTCAATGGTGCCGATATCCTCGGTCACGGGCATCGCATAAATGTAATAATCAAGTGTTGATGGATCTATGTCATCCCAGTCGAGCAGTGGTTCATGATACGTGATCTCGTTCCTGATATCGAGCAGATTTATGATCTCGATGATTGCGTTGATCGAGAATCGACCGAACCTGATTGGCTTTGAAATGACACAATCAACTTGAAACTGATTAGGCAACAGATTTATGTTTCTCTCTTCATATTTACCCTCAGGTCCCGGTGGGGTATAAGGAAATCCTTGCCCGATGAAGGCGAAGAGATGCAGATTTGTTTCAAATGGAAGCCGGGCCGTGCCTTGTACGAATATCTTGTGGCGTTGGTCAAAGTCAAGGTAGTATTCGGTTTTTGGGGGTACGACGGTCGTGTCACCGCCGGTTTGTCTGATCCACCAAAAATAGGATTCTGCGGCATAAGAACTGGTTCCCCGTGCCCAGGAAAGCGTATACGAAATTTTGCCCCTAAAGACTGTGTTCATAAACTCTACTATCGCCTCAATACCTTTGATGTTGGCATATTCAACATTGTCATACTGCCAGTAATCGATCGGCATGGCATTGACAAAACGGGTTCCGATGAGATCAGATACATCCTTGTAGAACATATTGAGTGTGCCCACAAGATTCTCGCGTATTTCACCCTGAAAACCTATTTCATAACTGGTTGTCTTTTCCGGTTTAAGGTCCGGGTTACCAACCGGTGGCAGAAATTCGGCAGTGGCGATATGAGATGGTAAAGGTAGTAGATTATATAGACTATACATATAATCGTACAGCGGTGGTTGTGCAAAGCGACTGACATTAGCGCGGAAAAGGAATTTATCAGTCACCAAGAAGGAAAAGCCAAACCGCGGTGAAATCATGATCTTGGGTTCGACATCTTCGATATCCGCGTCAAAGTAATCGTAGCGGCAGCCGACTTTGGCATACAGACCTTTATAATCAATGTTGTCCTGAAGGTACAGCATATACTCCCTTGGTTTGTGTTGATACTCGTCGGTAATCGGCGCGGCCGTGTCGCTTACATAATAGGTGAAGTTTTCAAAATCCTGATATGCATACTCGAATCCTGCCTTTATTTCGTGGTATCTATGTGCCTGTAGGTTGGTGCTGACATTGCCTTTTATGATATGTGAAGTCTTCTCTTGATATTGAGGGTAGTTACCTGAAAAATACGGTGCAGAGATGCCGGTAAGAAAGGAACCCTCCCAGACCCCAAATGGATTTGGCGTAGTCGTTCCCGGCCACTGTAGGTTTTGGTAGTCACGAAATCTGAAATTGTCCAATACCCCGTATGGTCCCTCTTCGCGGACCCCGTATATCCTTTTGGTATGCAGCCTGCTCAGTGTCATCTTGAATAGACTCTTTGAATTGGGCATGTAACTAGCGTTGAACACCTCTAGGTCGCTATTCCGCATGTCGGAACGATAATCATCGAGTATATACTTGTAGCGCGTGTCGTAGCGATCAAACTGACTACGTGCTTTTACCCCACTCAGGGTTATCTGCAGTTTCCCCGAAGGCGAAAAATACCACTTTCCGTATAAGGAATAGTCAGAACGCTGTTTGTGCGGCAAGATGAAGAGCTTAGGGTTCCAGTCATCCGTATGCATGACGTCGAATGAGAAGAACCCTTTGGCTTTTCGGGAAATTGGGAGGTGAATCGAAGATTGATAGTTCTGATATCCGAAATCGTAGTAAAAGGGCATGATCGTTTCGGTTTTTGAGTAGAGCTTACCCTGAACGTTGTTTGCCGGATGGGCAGTTAGCAAATTGATGACGCCAGACATGGCGCGTCCGTATTCGGCATCAAATCCACCAGGTAAAAAGATTACTTCATTCACGCTACCCTTCGATACATAAACCGTTGGATCACCGGTTTGTGGATCAAGTACCGAGACGTTATCGACCAAGTATAGTACCTCAGTAGCTCTGCCTCCTCGTACGTGAAATGCAGTGTCGGAGCGGACTACTGAGGGCTGAAAAGCGATTGCGCTCACGGCGTAATCGACAGGCAAGATTGCCAGTTCAGACCTACGGACGATGTAGGTTGTTCCTACCATGTCCTTGGTTACTGAAGGAAGTTCGCTGGTCACGGTTACCGGCGGTATTTCGATTGCGGTTTGTTTTAGACGCACCATCAGGCGGGCAGTCTGGTCAAATTCTACGATTACATAATCCACTATTTGTGTTTGATATCCGAGACAGGAAATCTCGACTCGATATCTGCCGCTGGGTACGTTCAGAATGAAAAAATTACCATCTTGGTCCGTGGCGGCGCCTAGCTCGGTATTCTGAATCATGACGTTTGCGTAAGGTATTGGTTCACCGGTGTTCTCGTCGGTTACCGTACCTTGAATCTTGCCGCCGGTTGTATTAAAGAGCATGATCATTATGCAGAATGGTGTCATTCAGACCTCCTTTCTTCTTATGAATCAAACAGCCGTTCAAATCGAACATTCGTACATCTTATGTTAGCATGCGTTATCAACAATCTCTCACATAGAGGCTCACAGAATACACGGCGCTCCCATTGTATATTAGGCAAAAAAGCCGATATTGTCAAGAAAATTGGGATATATTGAGGTTGATGAATGAGGGTTCTCGTAAGGATACTATATAATAATGAAGCGAGACATGTTGCGCTGCCGGTTACGCCACTAGAATCTTGATTTTTGTATCAATTTATTTATAATACGGAAAAAGGAGGCAAATGGAACACTATTTCATTACTTCTGAGTCAGTTACCGAAGGGCATCCCGATAAAATTTGTGATCAAGTATCAGATGCGATTCTAGATGCGATACTGGAAAAAGATCCCTTTGGCCGGGTGGCCTGCGAAACGCTAGCAACCAGAGGCATGATCTTCGTTGCCGGAGAAATATCAACGAATTGCTACGTTGAGTTTGCGGACATTGTGCGGGCGCTCTTGTATGATGTTGGTTACTCGGACGCGGACATGGGAATTGATGCGCACACCTGTGCAGTAATTTCCGCGATTCAAGAACAATCGAGCGATATTGCTCTTGGCGTTAACATCGGGGGTGCTGGAGATCAGGGCATGATGTACGGCTACGCGACCGATGAGACGCCCGAACTCATGCCCCTGCCGATAATGCTTGCCCACAAATTAGTCCGCCGTCTCTCTGAGATCAGAAAAACGAATGTCGTGAATTATCTACACCCGGATGGTAAATCCCAAGTGACCATCGAGTATAGAAAAAACAGCCCGGTGAGAGTTGACACAATCATTCTATCGGCGCAACACCATCCGAATGTAACTAACGAAAAAATGCATGCCGATCTAAAAAAACTGGTTATCGACGATGTTGTTCCCAAGAAACTTGTTGACGACAAGACGAAAATGTGGATCAATCCGACTGGTCGATTTGTTATCGGCGGTCCGCAGGGAGACACCGGCGTCACGGGTAGGAAAATCATGGTTGACACTTACGGCGGTGTTGGACATCATGGTGGAGGATGCTTTTCGGGAAAAGATCCCACAAAGGTAGACCGCTCAGCATCCTATATGTCACGTTATGTCGCCAAGAACATTGTTGCAGCAGGAATATGCAAAAAGGTCGAGGTTTCGGTTTCGTATGCGATCGGTGTTGCTGAACCCACGTCGATTACCGTGGATACGTTCGGCACATCGAAGATAAGTGATAGCAAAATTGTATCCATCATCCGCAAGCTCTTCGATTTCACACCACAGGGGATGATTGACAAACTGAATTTACGGCGTCCCATATTCCGTCGGACCGCATGCTACGGACATTTCGGGCGTGAAGAAGAGGGGTTCGATTGGGAACTTTGTGATATGGCAGATGCATTGAAACGTGAGGCAGGTATTTAATGAAGATAGGAAAAGTGGTGAAATACAATATACGCGACAAGTCATTGGCGCAGGAAGGCTATAAAAGAATTGACTGGGCCGATGCAAAGATGCCGGTGTTGAAGCTCGTCCGTGAGCGACTCAGGAAGACGAGGACGCTTCGAAACCGACGCATTGGTTGCTGTTTGCATGTCACAACCGAGACGGCAAATCTGATGCGTGCCTTAAGAGCAGCCGGTGCCGAGGTTGCCTTGTGTGCCTCAAATCCGTTGTCGACCCAAGATGACGTCGCCGCCGCGTTGGCCCTCGAAAACATAAGTGTTTTCGCCTGCCGGGGTGATTCACGTAAGGAATACTACGCAAACATGTATCAGGTGATTGCGCGTCGGCCAGAAGTGTTGATCGACGATGGAGCCGATTTAATTTCTACCGTGCACAAGAAGAGATTAACAGGGATTTTGGCCGGCACCGAGGAGACAACAACGGGTGTAATAAGACTCAAACAGATGGAGCGTGATCATGTTTTAAGATTTCCAATCATTGCGGTCAACGATTCTTTGACCAAACATCTCTTCGACAACCGATATGGTACTGGACAGTCGACTATCGATGGCATTCTGCGGGCAACAAACATTCTTATTAGCGGTAGTAATTTTGTGGTCGCGGGTTATGGTTGGTGTGGCCGGGGTCTGGCCATGCGTGCCAAGGGTATGGGTGCACAGGTCATCGTCACCGAGGTGGATCCAGTTAAGGCGCTTGAGGCACGCATGGATGGCTATACGATTATGCCCATGTCTGAGGCGGCAAAGTCGGGCGACGTTTTCGTTACGGTAACCGGTGATATCAACGTCATCAGAAAAGAACACATGTTGAAGATGAAGGACGGTGCGGTGATTGCTAACTCTGGTCATTTCGACGTGGAAATTGACAAACCGGGTTTGAGAAAAATAACCAAGAGAAAACGTCTGATAAGAAAATCCTGTGAGGAACATGCGTTGAAGAATGGTAGGAAGATATACTTGCTTGCCGAGGGTAGATTAGTCAATCTGGCAGCGGCAGAAGGTCATCCGGCAATGGTTATGGATATGTCATTTGCCAATCAGGCACTTGCCGTAGAATACATTCTAAATCATCGTGATCTGGACAAGCGTGTATACTGTCTACCATTAGAGTTGGACCAAGAAATAGCCAACCTGAAGTTAAAATCGATGGGTATAAAGATGGATAAACTCACGCCCGAACAGCGGCGATATCTGTCGTCATGGAAGATGGGAACGTAGTCTTGGTTTTGCTTGAAGCCAGGCAGCTGACGTGAATTGCCTGGTGAGCTGCATCATCTATTCAAAGCTTTTGACAAACGACATCCCGGGCAGCTGTTTCACATAACCCTTGATTTCCAGTCTCAGTAGTACGTTCAGTAATGCACTGGTGGGTTGATTGACTTTAACGGCGAGGGCATCAAGATAGATAGGTTCCAAGGAAAGTGCGTTCCAGATGATCCTTTCGGTGTTGTCGAGCAGAACTTCTGTGGTTTCTTTCTCCCTTCTCGTGTACGTCATGTTCAAGTAGTCTAATACTTCTTCACCCGATGTCACGGGTATTGCGCCATCCTTAATCAAACGATTTGTACCGTATGAAGTCTTCGAGTAGATATTGCCCGGGATAGCAAAGACTTCCTTGTTTTGTTCCAGAGCCCACTTGACAGTGCTCATGACCCCAGATTTTTCTTTCGCTTCTATGGCGACGACGGCTTTGGCCAACCCTGATACTATCCGGTTGCGTTTCGGGAAGTTTTGTGCAAAGGGTGGAGTGCCGAAGTCGAATTCAGAGACAACTGCACCATGGTCGACGATTTTTTCCATCAGCTCTCGATTTTCTGGTGGATAACATATGTCGATGCCACAACCTAAAACGGCAATGGTGCGTCCCTCATGCTTGAGCGTGGCCAAATGGGCTTCGGTATCAATACCTCGTGCCATACCACTGATTACTGTCACACCAGCCTTGGCAAACTCTCCGGCGAATCTGCGGGCGATCTCTTTACCGTAGACCGTCGCGCCTCTGGTGCCGATCACCGCAATTGAAGTTTCGTCTTCAGGCAATATGTCACCTCGGATGAACATCACCGGTGGGAAATGGTCGGTGTTCTTCAACCAGGAAGGGTAGTCTGCCGAGTAGTAAGAGACTAACTTTACTGCCAGCCTCTCGATCAATTCGTTTTTCTTGCGAAGCGTATCATCGACGGAGAATTGAGTTATTTTTCGAGCCGCGTCTGGACCCACGGAAGGTTTTAGTTTCTCATAGGATGCCGATATGACATTGCGTGCTGAACCGAAGTGTTTGAGGAGGTCGCAAAGTTTTTTTTCGGATAAGTTGGTGATGGAAAGTAGATGAAGCAGCTCAAACTTCTCGTTCATCTATCAGTTGTGTTCTGATTTTATCATACAGCTCGATGTCCGCACGCTCGATTACGAACATCACGGTTCGAAGCTTGCTTGTGTGGAGCTCCATGTCGGCCAATCTTGCGGCGAACTTTTCAGGTTTCTTGCGGGCAAGATTAAGTAATGCGTTCGACGCTTCCTTTATTACGGTAGGATTTTCGTCTTTGAGTAGGGTCGTTACGATCGCGTCCACGCTTCGTAAGTCAGCTATTTGGCCCAACGCTAGACACGCCGAAGCCCGAGTATACCAATAGCCTTTCTTCAATAACCGCTGCAAACGTCCAGAAATTCTGGGTCCATAATCGGCCAGTTTGTGGGCAGCTTTCTCCCGCATGCACCATGACTTGTCGTCTAACATTTTAATAAGAATTTTTATGGTGTCCTTCTCATCTACGCCGTCGAGTCTATCCAAGACCTTCAGCTTTTTCGCGATATCGTCGGACTTTAAGATTCTTAGAATTGCGTCTTTATCCTGCTTTAGCTTGATTCTCATTTTTTAGATGTTTTACCAGTTGATCGATACCGGTGCCTTTGAGGGCCGAAATGTAGAACATTTTTTCTCGGAGCTTGAAATGCGGCACTTCATCAATCAGGTCGATTTTGTTGAAAACTACGATACGGGGTTTTTCCAGCAATGCACGCTTGTATCGTTTGAACTCATTCAGCAAAGTGGTATACTGGTCTCTTGGTTTCGGGCTTGAAATATCGATCAGTAAGACCAACAGCTTCGTTCTTTCGATGTGCCTTAGGAATTGCATTCCGATGCCCTTACCCTCATGCGCGCCCTCGATAATTCCCGGCATATCGGCGATTACTACATTGCTGATGTTATCCCTCAGGACTCCTAAATTCGGGGTGAGTGTAGTAAACGGATAACTGTCGATTCTCGGCCGTGCGTTAGTCATGGCTTTCAGTAGTGTCGATTTACCGGCATTGGGTAAGCCGACGATTCCGATGTTCGAAATGAGCTTGAGTACAATCTTAAGCGTCATTTGTTCTCCGGACATGCCCTGTTCAGCGTGACGGGGTGCTTGGTTGGTTGGCGAGACAAAACAAGCATTACCACGGCCACCCTTGCCTCCTCGGGCCAAGATGAGTCGCTCGCCATGCTTGAGTATCTCTCCTAATGGTTCGTCTTCGTGAAGTACGATGATGCCCAGTGGCACGGGTATCGTCACATCTGTGCCCGTCCGGCCGTTCATTTTCTTCCCCTTGCCGTGTTTACCGCGCCCCGCTCGGTAGTGTGGCCTGATCTTTAGGTCATAGAGCGTCTGGAGGTCTTTACTCCCAATTAGATATACTGAACCTCCGTCGCCGCCATTGCCCCCATCCGGACCGCCTCTCGGGACGTACTTCTCGCGGCGAAATGATATACATCCGTTGCCGCCGGGGCCTGATTCAACAAAGATTTTGGCTTCGTCAACAAATTTCATGGACGAAAAAGTATATCAAATATCAACCTTAAGTCAACTGCACGATTGCGAATGTTTTAGTATTCTTGGACGTATGTGATATAAAACAAATGCTACGGGTGCCGAAGAAGCGGAATGTCTTGACTGGTGATGTGCGTATAAGTTGCGCGCAGTAAAGCGCTACTTTCTGGCGAGCTTCCTGCGCAACGCCTTGGCGACCAAGGGCGGTACCATCTTGGAGACGTCACCGTTGAGCGCCGTGATTTCCTTGACCAAAGAGGAGCTCACGAAGATGTACTTCTCCGAAGGCATGAGGAAAATAGTCTCGATCAGCGGCGCCAACTTGCGGTTCGTTAAGGTCAGTTGTAGTTCATAGTCAAAATCAGAAACCGCGCGCATGCCGCGAATAATGGTCTGTGCCCCTATTTCTTTGGCGAAATCTACCAGGAGTGACGAGAATCCTAGCACTTCGATGTTTTTGTTCTTAGAAAAGACACGACGCACGAGTTGTGTTCTTTCCTTGTGCGTGAAAAACGTGGTCTTGGGGCCGGCACTTACCCCAACCACGATTTTTTCGAATATTTTTGTCGCCCGCGAGATGACATCGACATGGCCGTAGGTGATGGGATCAAATGTGCCGGCGTAGATTGCTTTCCTCATTTTCAATCACACTTGTTCGTTCATACAGAATACACTGAACCGCATACGGCAGGCACTGAATTCACTGAATGCGTCCAGATTTGTTGTATCTGTGTTTTTCAGTGTCCACCGAGGGTGGCTTCTGTGAGTTCTGTGTTCGTACATTCAGTGCTTTCTGTGTCTAAGGAAGGATAATTGTGTGTCGCCGTATTTCTTTGACTTGAACGGCGCCAATGAATCAGTTGCCTCGAGCTCGTCACCGGTCGCGTGTTCAAGAACGATGATTCCACCATTTCTTAAGAGGTTGTAGTATTCGATTAGCATCAATGTTTTGTACGTATAACGTTTTCCATAAGGCGGATCAGCGAAGATAACATCGAATTTCTGATCCTTCAACTTTTTCAACGCTGGTCGAAAATCACTGGATAATACTACTATCGATTGACGGGGCGAGAAGGTTTTGATGTTGTGATACAGAATGCGCGGCAGCTTTTCGACAAATGTACAGCTCTTTGCTCCACGCGAAATTGCCTCCAAGCCTAATGCGCCGCTGCCCGCATAAATGTCTAGTACTTCAGCATCGGCAATCTTATCACCAATAACATCAAAGATCGCGCCCCTGACGATGCTCTTGGTTGGTCTGATTCCCTTTCTGGGGACTTTAATGTGTCGACCCTTCCATGTCCCTCCGACAATCCGCATCAGAGACCACGCGTGTATTTGAGTTTTACGAAAAGCTGCCTAACCCCTTATTATGGTCGGCGTGATGAAAATCAACAACTCAAGGTCTTCGTACGTAGTCGATTTCTCTCTAAATAAAGCGCCAAGAAGTGGAATATGCATGAGTATCGGTACACCACGAACCAACTCTGCTTCCCGCTGCCTGATGAAACCGCCAATGACCACAGTGTTGCCATCCTTGACTAATACCTTGGAACTTGCCTCGGACGTCGTGACGATGGGCCGTCCGGCAAGAGCCGATGGTCGGTCGAGGTCACTGACTTCCACCCCAATGTCCATGGTAATTTCTTCAAGTGAATTGATGTGCGGTGTCACATTAAGCTTGGTTCCGGCTTCATAGAATTGAATAACCGTATTTCCCGAGATATCCAGTGTCGGTACGCCAAACCGCTCACCTTGGAGAACCTCGGCTTCTTCGTTATCGACTGCTGAGACACGCGGTGCAGCGATGGTCCTGGCTTTGCCACGCTCTTCGAGCATATCGATCGCCAGAGACAGCTGTGCGAGTGAGGGGACGGTTCCGATATTGAATTCACCAAAGCCCAGTATCGTAGGTATTTCGTTGCTCTGGAAATCCGCGCGTAATATTCTACTCTCCAATCCCTGCAGGGTCCATTGAACACCCAGTTCCTTGGTGGCATTTGTGGCAACATTGACCACCCTGACCGCTATTTCGACCTGAGGCGTTGGGGTGTCGAGCAGCTGTATTAATTGATGGATGCGGTCGTGGACAGGAGCAACCTCAGTCACAACGATCGCATTAGTACGCACGTCAACATGCGCCTTGCCTTTTGGCGAAAGCATTGCCGTGACCTTATCAAGCATCTTGCCTGGTTCTGCGAATTCCAGTTTATATACCTTCGAACTCACCGGTAGGTCATAGTCTTGTTTGTCGAGATTCTCGGCTGTGTCGACACGAATGACACCCGGGTCTTCGCGATATGCATAGCCTGAAGCCCGAAGTATAATTTCCAGCGCACGGCGCCATGGGACATTGTGCAGACGAACTGTCACTGTGCCCTTGACATCTTTGCCGGCGACGATGTTTACCCCGGCATACTCGGACAATGCCCGGAGTATGGTTAGTATGTCCGCGTCTTCGAAATCACAGGAGATTGGTCGGCCCGTTACGGTAGCCGTAGGCTTGGGCGCAGGTGCCACCGGAGGTTGCGGTTCTTCGCTGGGCATTGTTGGCGCAGGATTACTGGCTGAGGCTTGCCACTGCAAGAACGTATTACTCGCGCCGGCAAGCAGTGTGAGTACGAAATTATCGCCTTCTGTTGAAGTCAGGAATGAGTAATCGCGATCCAGAGTTCCTATTACTCGGACGAGATCTGGTTGCTCGGTGAATCCGGTGATCGATAATTCCTTAATACCACCCCGGTTAAGCGTATATTTCTTACCAATCAAGTCACTCGAAACTCCAGAACAGTCAATGACTATTCGTGATGGATCCTTGAGTGCAAAGGAATTGGCGACAAATGGTGCATCTGCTTTGACAACAATCTTGGTGTTGATGTCTTCTGGGGCTAGTACTATATCACTAATCGCCGCACCATTGGCCAAGGAAATTGACAAAGCGAGGATGATTACATTTCTCATTTTTTACCTCCTTTCCTTTTCTTGAAGTCTCAACTCATATTTGGTTAAAACCCCAGCCTGTGTCATTTGGAATATTATCCCTTGACGGTTTATTTCAGATACTTTACCGCCGACGACTCGGTCACCTCTCTTTAGGATGTATCCTTGGCCTACACCGTCTTTCACAAGAGCGTAGTATCCTCGATCACCCCATAAGATACCGATCAGCGTGATATTCTCAACACTCAAGTGACTCGCCTTACCGCTTCGGGACAACTCAGTACCGATTAACGGTACAAAAGGATCGCGTCTTCCTTTCATGTTATATTGCCACTGTTCGACCGGGAATAAAGTATCAGCCGCTGGTGGTGTTGTTGGTGTTTGGCTGATTAGCATTAAACATATTAAACTACCGACGAGTTGCAGCACCACTTTGCACCTCCTTTCCTTTTGTCACAGTGTAGGTGAGTGTTCTGAGTTCAGCCTCGCAGCTACGGTCCTTACCGGTTGCAATTTTGATAGATGGGACATTCACAATCCTTGCCAGGTTCCCGACGTTTGAGAGGAACGTGCCGAGCTGATGATAACCACACGTTACTTTAATCTGGACCGGTATTTCTGAGTAGTTGATTTTAGGAACAATCTTGCTTGGTCTAAACAACACGAAACTGACCCCTGCCTTGGTCCCGGAATTCGAAATCTGTTGAATCAATGAAGGAATCTCTTTTTCCTTAGGCAACATTTCTCTTGCTCTTTCCCATTCAACCTCGAGGCGTGCGATCTTTTCCTGTAATTCAGGCAATCTGATGCGCGCTGCCTCTGCTTTTTGAACCTCGATCTGTAGAGAATCTCTTCTTGAGCGCAAGTGGTCAACTTTTTCTTTATTCGCCGAATAAGGGAACCGGAAGAACAAAATGAGTATAACTACCAAAATAATCAGGAAGATCACAACTTGCTGTGTTTTTCGTTCTCTCAAATTCATCGTTGCCTCCAAGCCACGGAATCGACACCAACGTTGGCAGTTAAGGTGAATTCCATCATCTCTTGTTTTTCAATCACCTTCTTTTCCAGAACGGTCAGATCGACATTGTGTATGTAGGGAGATTCTTCAAGACGATTCATGAAGTCAGCAACGAGCAGATTTGAGGCAGCAACTCCCTTTATGCCCATGCCTGTAGAATCCGTGGTCAACATTGTTAGCCAGGTGAAATCAGGTAGACGCGTTGAGACTTCGTCAAGGATATGCGCGATAAAAAATCGGTTCTTGTTCAATTGTCTGATGGGGGCAATCAAAGTTGCGAGTTCACGTTCCCGGGTTTCCAGACTGTCCACCGCTGCCTTGTAAACCTTTAATTCATCAAGTTTTACGTTTAGTTGATTTATGTTGCCGCTGTAATTACGCATTTGTATGTTTTGACTCAGGAGCAAAACCACAACAATGATTACAACGATTACGATGCCTATTATATAAACGATTGCTGTCTGAATGGGCGGAATCTTGATGCCCGGACGTGGTACCCTAGCTGCCCTGGCTTTCGGAGCACGTCCTTTCTTAGTAGTTGGTGCTAAATTGATTTTTATCATCTTTCCCCCCTTAATGCTAGACCAACGGCTTGAGCCAAGATTGGCCCGGTAACATCCGCGCCCATTGGTACGAAAATATTCGGATCATAAACGATATTCTTGAGGGGATTGAGGATTTCGATCGGAATGCCGAAACGGCGCTTTAGATAGTCTAGAAGATTCGGTACAGATGAACCGCCGCCCGACAGATACATACGGCCGACCTTTTCCTCGCCGGTGACAGTTGAAAGAAACTGAAGGCTTCTTTCGATATGCGTTCCAAGGTCGCTCACAAAGGACTCGAATACGCCTTGAATCGAATCTTGAGAGACGCCAACGGGTACGGTTCCCTTGGCTGCGTTAGCCGCATCCTCGTAATTGAAGCCGACTTCCTTTTGCAGTTTGCTGATGTACGCGTTAACTCCGTAGTATACGTCACGTGCGGACAGGCTAGAACCACCTTTAACCACATTGATCACCGTCATCCCGGCACCGATGTGAATCAAGCAGATAATTTCATCGGGGACGGTCTCGTAATTGTGTTCGTAGGCGTGCTGAATGGAAAAAGCGGTCGTGTCGATGATGATTGGCGTTAGGTTCAGGTCCTTCAATAGCGAAGTCAGGTTATTGATGAGTTCGTTTTTTGCGGCGACTAGAATAACCTCCTGTTGGTTTTCTCCAAAATTCGGGTTCACAACATCGAAATCTAGCGTTACCTCATTGATGTCGAAGGGAACGTACTGCTCGGCTTCCCACTTGATTTGTTCACGTGTATCTGCTTCACTCATTCGGTCCATTGTTATTCTTTTTATGATGACATCACGTCCGGCGATACCAAGCACTACGTCTTTTGTGGAAAATCCCTTAGTTTCTATTAAGGTTCTGATGGAATCTAAGACCGCCTCCCTATCGATAATTTCACCTTCAACTATAGCGTCAGGTAAGACCTTAGAAATACCGAAATTTAGTAATTTCTTGTTCTTACCTGCGCTAAGTTCAACTATTTTTGTTTGGCTTGAGCCTATATCAAGACCAAGTACTTTTTTCTTTCTCCCGAACATAATAGCTCCTTTTCAATTTAATTGTGTAATTATATATATAATTCATTTTGTGTCAAGAGGAAAATTTACAGACACGTGTCAGAATGAAGATATTCTTAGTTTTGGGGCAAATCACCGAGCAGAAATCGTACAATCATGTAGTACGAGACGTTATTCTATGGATTTCGGAAGTCAAATTTCTGTTTACTTTTCTTTGAGAAAGTTGCGAAAGTTCCGCTGCTAATATGCTTCCTGATGTCGGACATCAGTTTTGTATAGAAATAGATATTGTGATAACTCACCAGACGTCCAGCGAGTGCTTCGCCGGCATTGAAGAGATGCCGTAAATAGGCGCGGGAGAAGTTGCGGCAGGTATAGCAAGCGCATTTTTTATCAAGCGGTGCCTTGTCAGCGGCATAGCGGCTGCCTTTTATGATGATTTTTCCGTGCGAGGTGAATGCCATGCCAGTCCTTCCGTTTCTGGTAGGAAGAACACAGTCGAAAAGATCGACCCCGCGTCCTACCGCCTCTACGATATCCTCGGGGTATCCGCAACCCATGAGATAACGTGGTTTATTCGGGGGGATGACCTCATTTACCTCGTCGACCATCTCAGCTGTCAAAGAAGGCGGTTCGCCAATCATCAATCCTCCGATGCCATAGCCAGGAAAATCCAGGTTTACGATGCGTTCTGCGCACTCACGCCGTAAATTCTTGTACGTTGCGCCTTGAATTATGCCAAATAGGGGGACTTTTTTTTTACCTCGAGGCTGCGTGTTGCCCAATTCACGGTGCGCTCGACCGCAATCCGTGCTTCGAGAAATTCGGTCGGATATGAACTGAAAAAATCAAGACACATAGCGATATCTGGCTTGAGTTCTTCCTGGACAGTAACCGCAATTTCTGGACTGAGAAAGTGTCTAGAGCCGTCCAGGTGCGAGGAAAACTCTATGCCTTCATCGGTGATTTTTCTTAGATCGGTCAAGGAATATGCCTGAAACCCACCGGAATCGGTCAGGATGGCGCGCTCCCAGTTCATGAAATGATGCAAGCCGCCTAATCTGTTGATGACCGATGAAGAGGGACGTAACATTAGGTGATAGGTATTACAGATTATGATTTGAACACCGATTTTCTTGAGGTCAGCGGGCGACTGTGTTTTTACGGTTGCCTGCGTGGCGACCGGCATGAAGTTCGGCGTTTGAACCACAAAATGCTTTGTCTTCAATCTACCACAGCGAGCATTAGTCTTTCTGTCTTCTTTCGTAACCGTGAATCTTGTCATCTCATCACTTCTTTGCCCGCGAAGTCGCGGCGCAAACTGAATTCATCAATATCATACGGAGGTTTTCCTTCAGCGATGCACTCCGCGGCAAGATACCCGATTTCAGGACCGAGCATGAAGCCATGTCCGCACATTCCGCCTACAATCCAGAAGCCTTCAATGTCCGATCTATCAAGGATAGGATTGCCATCGGGTGTCATTTCGTAGCTGCCCGACCACTGGCGTATTATCTTGACGTTACTCAATCTTGGTATCAGACGGGCCATCCGACGCCCCATCTCCTTGGCGAATTCAAAAGACGCGCCAAGATCGAGGCCTGGAACATTTGGTATGGGTGTGTAACATCCGATAATGCTTCCCTTGCCCCATTTCTGATTGAAGTAGCATCCATCCGGGCGGTAGTCAACAATCATCATGTCGAAAAATCTTTCCATCTGTTCGGTTATCAGCGCCTCGTGGCGCTCCGAGTAAATGGGAATATCTACGTTCACCATTTGCGCAATATTCCTCGCAAACGGCCCGGCTGCATCAACGACGATGGGTGAGCAAAACGTATCATTATCCTTAGTTTTCACGGAAGTGACTTTTCCGTTCTCCACTCTTATCTGAGTCACTTCCTTATGCGTAAAGATTTCACCATTTTTGCGTATTTCTTTCGCATAACCGTCGACGATCAGGAAAGGATTTGCCTGAGCATCACTTGGGCAATATGCACCGCCCAGCAGGTCTGCTGTATTAATGCCCGGCACCAGTCTTTCGATTTCCGAAACACCGATGTATTGTACGTCTAATCCCATTTTCCTCTGTATTTCGATGAGATTCAAATAGGTTTGCTTCTTCTCTTCGTCATGGGCGAGAAACAGATAACCACCCTGATGGAATTCAACATCTTGCCCTAGTTCATCCTTCATCGCGACGAATTTGCTCATCGATTCCATAGCGACGTGGATGCTCGTTTCGGTTGAAAACTGCTGCCGAACGCCACCGATGCATCGGCCGGTTGAACCAGCCGTCAAGTAATTCTTTTCCAAGAGGTGAATCTTGAAACCCTTTTTTGTAAGGTAATACCCAGTGGCGCATCCAATGATACCACCGCCGATTATGATAACGTCGGAAGTGTTGTTCATCGTTGATTGTTATGGTCCTGAGGCATCGCTGCCAGTATCGCCATATGGCATCGTTAATCGCTTTGAAAAACGCAGCCGATTAACATCCAACAACACGGGAGGCGACGCCCTATAACATTCAGCGACTGACATAGATTTCATCATAATCCATATTTCGCGATGATTTCGTCTTTTGTTTTACCCAGTATTTTATATTTCTCTCCGATTTTGATGAATGCAGCGATGGCTTTATCCAGATGATCTTTTTCATGAGCGGCAGATATTTGAACCCGAATCCTTGCCTGTCCTTTCGGAACCACCGGAAAGGAAAATCCTATGACGTATATTCCTTCGTCGTACAAATCACGTGCCATGTCCTGGGCGAGTTTGGCATTATACAACATAATCGGCACAATCGGGTGTATACCCTTTCTCATGTCAAATCCGGCGGTGGTCATTTTCTCTCGAAAATATTTTGTGTTACCTTCTAGTTTATCACGCAAGCGCGTCGAACCTACCAGCAAATCGACTGCCTTGATAGCTGCGGCGATTACGACCGGGCATACCGTATTTGAAAACAGGTACGGCCGTGACCGCTGTCGTAATGTATCGATGATTTCTTTTCTCCCGGAGGTGCAACCACCCGAGGCGCCGCCCATGGCTTTGCCTAACGTCGTGGTGATAATGTCGATCTTATCCATGACGCCGCAATGTTCGTGGGTGCCCCGGCCGGTTTTGCCGACGAAACCCGTTGCGTGGGAATCATCAACCATTACCAAAGTATCATACTTTTCCGCGAGCGCGCATATTTCATCGAGCTTTGCTATATCGCCGTCCATAGAAAACACGCCATCCGTGGCGATCATGCGAAACCTCTTATTTTGTGTCTGCTTGAGGTGTTCTTCTAAATCCTGCATGTCCATGTGTTTGAATCTATGACGCTCAGCTTTGCACAGTCTTATTCCATCGATTATCGAGGCATGGTTTAGTTCATCAGAAATCACTGCGTCATCTTGTGTGAGAAGTGTTTCAAATAATCCGCCGTTGGCATCAAAACAGGAGGAATAAAGAATCGTATCATCGGTCCTGAGAAATTCGGATATTTTTCTTTCCAGGTCTTTATGAATATCCTGAGTGCCACAGATAAAGCGGACTGAGGACATGCCGTATCCTCTTTCGCTGAGGCCTTTTGTTGCCGATTCGATTAATTCCTTGTCACTCGAAAGTCCCAAGTAGTTGTTGGCGCAGAAGTTTATGACTTCCTTTACCGGTGCGCCGTCGGGATACACAACTTTGATGTCGGCGGCCTGAGGAGAAACAATATTGCGTTCCTCCTTATAAAGTCCACTATCTCGAATTTCTTCTAATTGATTGAGGAGAAATGTCTTGACCTTTTTAGTGTAAGCCATATAACCTCCTATCCGCCAAAAGCGGATAAATCACAAATACCAAACACCAAATTTCAAACAAATTTCAAATCCCAATATCCAAACACAGCAAACAGTGACACAAGTTATGTGTTTTGAATATTGGTGCTTGGGATTTATTTGTGATTTGTGATTTGTGATTTGGAATTTCAAGCTTGAATTTTCTTGTTTTGTACTTTTAATAGATTCAGTTGCGAAGTAATTCAGGTACGACATATTGTTCCAGGCTTAAGGGTATAGTAGTATTTTTCCACAATCACCACTCTTCATCAATTCCATGCCTTTCTCGTATTCGTCGAGGGAGAAGCGATGGGTGATGATGGGTTCCAAATTGAGTCGCCCGGAGCTGAGAAATCTTGTCGTTTTATGCCAGGTGGAAAACATTAAGCGACCGTTAATACCCTGCACGGTGGCGTATTTGAATACGATGTCATTACCCAGGTCGATTTCCATCGGCTTATCCGGTATGCCAAGAATCGAATAGCGTCCACCCGGCCTTAGTACCTGGAAAGCCTCTCTTATGGCCGTTGGATTACCAGACATTTCCAATACCACGTCAACGCCGAGGCCGTCGGTGTTGTCTAAAATACGCGGCACGATTTTTTCTTTTTTAGGGTTCAACACTAGGTCGGCGCCGGCCTTTTTCGCCAACTGCAGGCGAAAATCGTTTACTTCGGTTGCAAAAATCTGCGTTGCTCCGCAAATGCGTGATACGGCAATGCTCATTAGTCCGATCGGACCGCAGCCCGTTACGAGAACGTTGTTTCCCGTTATTTCACCAGCCAGTACCGTATGTACGGCGTTGCCCAGCGGTTCCATGACCGATGCGTAATCCTTCGGTATCTTCTTGTCCAGCACCCAGGCGTTATTTGCTGGAACCACTGCGTAGTCGGCAAAGACGCCGTTAATGTCTACACCAAATATGCGTCCGTGGATGCAAATGTGTGCACTACCAGTATGACATAAGTAACAATGTCCACAGGCAATGTGGGTCTCTGCTGAAATGATATCGCCCTTTTTTAAATTCTTTACGTTCTTACCGACATCGACTATCTCGCCGCATAACTCATGCCCCATTATGAGGGGAAGTTGCTTGATGCGGCTCTGAGCCCACTCATTCCATTCAAAAATATGTAGATCGGTACCACAGATTGAAGTGGCCAATACTTTTGCCAGGACCTCGTCGGGCCCTGGCGTTGGTGTGTTAATTTCAATGATCTCCGCACCGGAGGCGGGTTTTGTCTTTGCTACGGCTTTCATTTTTGGCATTTGTGCTCCGGTCTATTATATACATATAAGGAGTTGCGTCAAGCCAGCGGTTTTTCGGATAGAAGGGGTATTATTTGAGTATCCTTGTATCATCTTCGAGTTTATGCGATTCTAGTGTCGCATATGTTAAGAAGTTCCGAAAAATACGCTGGGATAATAGAACAAAGCAGGTGAAAAGCAACCATATTCGGTATTTCGCCTGTTCCGAAAAGATGATGCGGTGGTTTCGGAATTGCAGAAGCGATATTACGTACTGACTATGTGTTCAATTACCGAAGACCTTTTTCGTGAGCCGGGCGATCTTCTGACCATACTCAATACACATCTTGTGGACTTTGGCATCGGGCTCGCCGATGGCGAGGGGCCCGTAGTGTTGTATAGTTGCATCACCGATAACAATCATACCATGAATCATGAGCGCCTCGAGAATGCTGAGGATTGTTGTTTCCCCGCCGCCGCCGATCATACCACTCGAAGTGAATGCGCCGCCGACCCTGCCGGCCAACTTGCCATGATGTTTTACGCTATCGTCGAGCAGTTTTTTCATCTCGGCGGCCATTGATCCATAATAAGTGGGTGCGCCGAAGATCAGCGCTTCGTATTCGAGTAACTGATCGATTTCGACATCTGTAATTTCTTTAAGATCACAGGTAGCACCTTCATCACGCACACCTCGGGCGATTGCTTCAGCCATTTTTTTTGTGTTACCGGTTCTTGAATAATAGCTGATGAGAATTTTCATAAGACCTCCTTGACTAAAGGGCTCATAGAAGACTTAAAGAAGGCTGACAAAAGGCTCAAGAAGGCTATAAAGGCTATCCACGGCGCCTTTAGTCGCCCTGTTTAAGCCCTTTTCTGAGCCTTTTTATGCTTTTTATTGTTTGCTGATTAGATATTTCTCAAGGAACAAAACTAGGGCTTGTTGAAAGAAGTTGCGATTCGATTTCCTGCTCAGACCGTGTCCTTCATCTTCAGCCAGTAAGTACCAGACATCAACGTCATTCTTGCGGATAGCCTTCACTATCTGTTCGGCCTCGGAAACCGGTACCCTGGGATCATGCAACCCCTGAACGATAAACATAGGTCCTCTTATTCTTTCGGCGTTGGTGAGAGGGGATATCCGATTAAGAAACTCGCGCATTTTTGGATCACGTTCGTCGCCATACTCTGTACGCCTTACATCCTGGCGGTATTCACCCGTGCTTTTGAGAAAGGTGACAAAGTTGCTGATACCATACTCATCGATGCCACAATGCAACCGGTCATTATAGTGAATCATAGCGGCAAGCACCATATACCCACCGTAAGAACCACCCCAGATGCCAACACGCTGGGCATCAAGCTGCGGTTGGGTTTCAATCCAGTCTAACAATGCACCAATATCCTTGATTGCATCTTCTCGCTTATAACCATCATCAAGCATCATGAATTCCTTACCGTAACCAGATGAACCTCGCACGTTGGGAGTGATTATGGCAATTCCCAGTTCATTCAATAAGAATTGCCGGAAATATGAAAAATAAGCATCTGCCTGCGCAGCCGGTCCACCGTGTACATCGATCAAGACCGGAAAGGGTGCCTTAAATCTTATGGGTTTGTAGTAAAAGACAGGTATCGATCTGGGCTGACCATCGGCGCTATCGAACGTCTGATAGTGTGTCAAGTCTGGCGATACGAATAGTGTAGAATCGAGTCCCCCGACTTCGCTGTGAGTCCAGCGAAGAAAAGTCCTTGAGGTTAAATTCAACGTGTAGATTTCAGTCGGTGCCGTTGTTGTGATTATTGAGAAGGCGAGCTCGTTGCCATCTGGTTTGAACTGCAGATTGTAAATTTGTCCGTCGGGTAAGCTCACGCGGTTGAGGCTGCGGCTCTTCGTGTCCATCAGGTATAGTCTGGAATAACCGTTCTCATTACTGGTGAACGCCACCGTGTTTCCCGAAGGAGAGATTTCCGTTTCACCGATGTCCCAGGGAATTTGTTTCGTGAGAATTTCGAATCTTTTGCTTTGGATATCGTAGTACAGAAGTTGTTTGAAATTTCCGAATTTGTCAGAAACGATGTAAATACCATCCATGTCTGGAGACCAACGTGCGGTTCCATAGGCCACTCCCTTGGCCTCTGGGTCTATTTGCGTTATGTCTCCGCTTCCCACATCGATAATGTAGTAATAAGATTCATTTGAAGACACATACTTTTTGACCAAAAGCTTTTTATCATCGGGCGAGAACGTTACTGGATACCAGTAGCCTCCTTCTTGTAGTATCGGCCTAAAACTCTTCATACCACTCAAGTCACCGAGATAAATATCATAATCGCGTCGGTTGCGCCTGGTGCTGCGCAGGGCGAATTTATCGCCTTTCCTCGACCACACTACTGAGTTAAATCTGGATTCGCCGTCGCTCAATAGCCCATAGTCCCCGGTTACATAGTCATACTTGTAGATTTGATGCACTTCGTTGCCTGCAGAATCCTTGGTGAAGAGAAATACTGACTGGCGCGAATCCGGGCATACGGTGCATTCATCGATTGGTTCGCCGAAGAACGTGAGTTGATGGCGCATGCCCATGGGTAATTCAATTAAGTGTATTTGTCTGGTTTCGCCGAATCTGGTTTTCATCAGTATTCCTTTTTCCTTGGGTAGCCAGTCAGCGAATACGGAGTAGCGAACGTTTTGATATGGACGGAGGCGTGCCCCGAGCGAGGCGGGTATTTCAGGAATTTCTTCCAGCACTAGATTATTCTTGCGGTAGCGGTGGACATCACCGGCAAGTAAAATAATAGCGATTACTGCTAAGAATAGCGTCTTTTTCATCTTAGCACAAACAGCAGTACTATGCTTACAATTAAGCAGTAGGGTCCAAAAAGGTAAAACCTGCGGTACACCGTGCTACGCAGAATTTTCAGCGCGACAAGGCCGCTGACGAAACTGAAGACCATGCCGACAAGCAATTCAGGAAAATCGTTCAGGTTGTGTACGTTCTTCAGTTCAAAGATATTTGCGCCGAGTACGGCCGGAATTGATAGCAGGAAAGAAAACCTGAAGGCGCGCTCTGGTTCGACTCCACAAAATATTCCGGCGGAAATGGTCATGCCCGACCGTGATATGCCGGGTAGGATTGCGAACATCTGCCCGATGCCGATGAGTATTGCCGACATCAGCCCAATCTGTTGCTGTTTCTTTCTAGTAATACCAGTCAGGAGCACGACCGTGCCCGTTATTCCGAGCAGGATAGCGACCAGCTTCATGTTGGTAAAAGTGCTTGTAACCCAAGATTCGAAGAGGATCGCGAATACAACAATCGGGACAGAACCGATGACAATCTTAATCAAATATGAAAGGCTTTCTCGCTCGCCCTTGAATACTCCCGAGACCAGCTCGATAAGAGGCTTGCGGAAGTATACCAGAATTGCGACGAGAGTACCGAAATGCAGAAAGACGGCAAGGGTCACGGGTTCGCGGATGCCAAACAACTTTTCTAGGATTGCCAGGTGGCCTGAGCTGGATACGGGCAGAAATTCAGTTACACCTTGTACGATACCAAGAATTACGGTCTTGATCATGATACAATCATTGCGACAAGCCCGACGCCCATGGATACCTTTATGAGGTTACTGATCCGAGGCAATTCGTCGGCCGATGGGTTTCTTGACAGCCGCCATATCGTGTACAGCAGAATCGGATACGCAACCAGCAGGATGATGGTAATGTAACCAATGCCCAGTATCCCGAGGATAAAGGGTAAGGGGAGTAGGAGACACAAGATTGCTAACAGCACGGCGCTGATGTTGTAGGCTCGAGTAATTCCGGCCACAATGGGCAGCGTCATGGCACCAGTTATCCCGTCACCCTTCATATCAATCACGTCTTTTACGATTTCGCGTGGCAAGTGGATGAATATCGAGCAGACGAACGGTACTACGCACGCTAGGTTGCGGCCTACCACCCCACCGAAAATGAAACTGAGACCAGTGATCAAGGCGACCGTGAGATTGCCGGTAAGCGTTTTCTTCAGGTATACCGAGTATAGATAAAGCAAGATAAGCGCCGTGATTACGACTAAAAATGGGTAAACTCCGAGAAACATGGCCCCGACGGCAGCGACGATGAAAAAAACAATTGCCACGAGCCAGGCGACATTCTTCTTCACTCGACCCGAAGGGATGGGACGTTGCGGGTTGTTAATCTTGTCGATTTCGATGTCCTTTATGTCATTCACAATGTTGCCAAAAGCACATACAAGAAAGCCGATGAGGGCGGCGATAATCAAGTGAACCGATGTGAATAGTGCTTTCCCGATCCAGGCACCAACAAATATTGATATTAAAGTTATGAGACAATTAACGGGCCGAATGATGCGTAAATACGCCACATAATATTCTATAGAAATCGCTCGCAAAGTCAATAAATATTGACAGAAATAAATATATCTGTATAATTTGCGAGAAGATGAGGCGAATTATGGCTATTGACTATGGCAGGAAGAGGGTCGGTGTGGCGATCACGGATCCGCTGTGTACGATTGCGCAGCCGTTGATGACCATTAGGCACAAATCGGATTTTGACTTGATAAAACGACTTAAGTGTCTTGCAGTGGAAAATGATGTCGGATTGATTCTTTTTGGCAATCCACTTTCTATGAAGGGAGAGCCGACCGAAATGTCCCAGGAGATAGAACGCTTTGTGAAGAAATTGAAAAGACTCATCGACATTGAGGTAAAGCTGTGGGACGAACGTCACGTAAGTAAGTACGCGGTGAACAAACTGAAAGGTATGGGTCTGGGTAGCAGAAAGGAAGTCATCGATCGGGTTGCCGCGTCCATTATTTTAGAAGAGTTTCTCGAATCGAAGAGAGTTTAGATGAGTAAAAAATATCTCTTGATTGCGCTTGCCGTGTTAATCATCGTCGCTTGGTGGCAACCTCTGAACTTTGGCCAAACCGAAGTGACGATTCCCGGTGATGTGAGTGCTCGCGAAATTGCACACTTCTTGGCTTATCAGCGTATTGTCCGCAATGTCGAAGAATTTCTTTTTTGGTTGAAAATAACGGGGCGTGAGAGGAATCTGAAATCAGGTACCTATGAATTACACAAGTACAAGAACCCTCTCTATGTAATTGGTCGGCTCGCCAGTGGAGGAAAATCAGAGATCGTCGTCACGTTACCCGAGGGATTAACAATGTATGAGACCGCTCGGATTCTAGCTGAACGCGGATTGGTAGATGAGAATCGATTCCTTGAGTTGTGTCATGACGAGAAGTTCATAAATGAAATAGGCCTCAAGGTACCTTCTCTGGAGGGCTACTTTTTTCCTGATACCTACTCGTTTAGCAGATTACAGAATGAGGCGGCAATCATCACGACATTTACAAGGAATTTCTTTAGCCGCATCGCCAAGATTGGCTTAATGGATAACGATTCACTGCACCAGGTGATAATACTCGCCTCGATTGTTGAGAAGGAGGCGAAATATGAAGACGAAAGGCCAATCATTGCGAAGGTATTTCTCAATCGACTAAAGTCAAGACGTCCCTTGGAGTCGTGTGCTACGATCTTCTTTATATTGAAAGTGAAGGACCCGCTAACCACGTCCCAAAGACTCACCGACCGCGATCTGCAAATCGGCTCACCGTACAACACGTATTTACACCTTGGGTTACCACCAGGTCCGATATGTTCGCCGGGCGAGAGTGCGATAACGGCGGTGATGTCGCCGGCCGATGTTGATTATCTATACTTCGTTGCCAAGGGCGATGGGCGGCACCATTTTTCGCGCACATACAGAGAACATATGGCGGCAAAGGATACATACCAATGATTGAAAAAGGTCTTGAAGAAAGCGTGATTCGTGAGACTCCGTATTACGAGAAACTGCGCGCGACATACCGCGATAGTGCAAACTTCAAGAGGTATTTTAACATCTTAAAGAGAGTTGCACGGCGGGATCCGTTCATAGAGAAATTAGAAAAGAACGGCGGAAAAGAATTGGTATATCTTGGCAGAAGGATTTACACCCTTCAGGATGATTTCGTCTTGAATTACATTGAGTTCCTGCGCGACGAGTCACAAATAGAGCGCTGGGATAAATTCTTTGAAAGATACAGTCAGCATATATTCGATATTTATGAGGACTTTGTGAATGGTATTAGTGCCAACGTGGTTATATTCGAGATCGCGAACCGTAAGTTACTCCGTGACATTCTCACTAAGAGAACGCTGAAGGCATCCCTCGATACGAAAACGCTGATCGCCGAACGATGTGGTACAGTGGTGAATCATCTTTTCAATTATATACGGAATTCATTGACGAAACGTACGGTGGTAGTCGATAACATGATTGTCGATTCGTACGAGCACATTCCCTTCGTTCCCAAGACGAGCAATATTGAGACGATGAGGATACTCAGTCAGTCTCTAAAGAAGAAAGGACTCCCCGAACCAATATTCAGCGCGATTCTTAAAGGAATGACACGTTCCTACTACGCTGATGAGAAGTTGAGAATAATCGAAGCGATAGCTAAATTGCCTTCGCTGACCAAAAAGGCGATAAGTGACATCTTTGAGTCACAATTTTTCTATCCGGATGAGCAGACGTTAACCGAGATCATCGATGCGCTGCAAAAACGTGGGCGTAAGTTGATGGCCGACGTCACTAGCAAGAAAAAGAACATAGAAGAAAAGATGCAGAACATTAGGAGAAAGATAACGGATACGACAAACATCATGAGTGATAGTCTGATAAACCTTGCCGAAGACTTCTCGACCGAGGAAGCCATCGAAAACATGGTGAAACGGTTACATCGAAATGTGATAGGCAATGCTTACGACCTGAAGATTCTAAAATGGGAATATCAAGAATGTCAGGACAAAGAAAATAACCTTAAGGATATCATGCGCTTCAAGCCCGCGGATCTTACCAGGCTTGTCGTCAAGGAAGAATGGGACCCATACATAATGCAGGTGCTTCATAGACATGATGAGGTAGCAGATGACAAGCTGCAGTTGATACTCAAGGACGCGGCCAATGATATTAAACATGATGAAGCTGCACAACAGATTATGAATCAGTACCGGATGGCGGCTTTCCTCAAAGAGAAATATGATAGCCATCAGATCATGGATAGATTCAACAAGATTGTCGACGAAGTAATCACGCCACTTGTGAAATCAATAATATTAGAGGAACTGGTTGACTATTACCCGAAACTATCAGAGATAACGACAACCGAGGGTATTCGTTTCTTGGGCGAGGAGGCTGCAGCGGGGCGTGTTTCGATGATTGAGAAGGATATAAATGTCACATCATCCGAAGAATCTGCCTCGGACGTGAATGTACTACGTTACAAGAATTTGGTTTCGGTCCTGGTGTATGACATAAGGGGATCGACGTTCATGGGCGCGAAATTGCTGAATGCCGAGAAGGAGAGTGCAATACGAAATCTATTTCAAGAATCGATGCTCTTCGTAGCCGAGAAATATGGAGGTATTCCAATCAAAGATACCGGCGATGGTGGTGTGATATTCTTCGCACGGAATCACTACGACATAAAGGATGAGAAGACCTTACGTCCGGAAACTGGAAATGTGTTACCGGCGGTGCGTTGCGCAATTGAGATGGTGCAGGAGGCGAAGTTATTTGTACAGAAAAATATCCACCGGTATGGAGACTGGTTCCGTGACGTCCAGGAACGGGAGATTGACTTTGAAGGAGCCGCCTATGCCAAGCTTCCACCTTCATATCAGTCAATATTCCAGGTGGGAATAGGTCTTGCCTCGGGTTACTATCCGCGCGAAGTATATTTGGACAAGAATGCGTTTGGTGAGCATGACTTGACAGGAATGCTCGTTCGCGAAGCGAATCTGTATTCTACGGTAAAGGCGAAAGGAAAATCAACCGTGATATGTGACGACGCAACGGTCTACAATGTTTTGCTGAATGTTGACCGATTTTCCTTTTTGAACGAGGCTGGGTTGCGTATTGACCCGGTACAGCTTAACATCCAGCAGGCTTTGGAGTATTGGATAAGACAGAGAACAACGCGTAAAGGATTCATTCTTGACATCTTTAAGATATTTGTTGCAAGATTTGGCCGCGAGATGGCGGATACGGAAAACTTGAAGATCGTACTGGATGACAGTGATATTGTTATTAACGATGGTATCGACGTTCAACTTAAGAAAATGGAGCGTAGCAAAATGCTTTTTGAGTTGTACGCGGAGGTAGTGAAATGAACAAGCACAGCGTGAGCGTTGTCCAGGATTTTGTCGAGAAGAAGAGTAACTACTTCAGTATAATCACAAGGAGATTCGTCAGCGAAGAAAAATACAAAGAGAATCTTTCGGCAGTCGAGCAAGGGTTGGTATGTTTGGGAATCGCCAAGGATACGATCAAAGTATTCGAAAAGCGAAGCAACTTCATTATCTATCTCGGGCAAAAGCTGACCAAGTACGAAGGTTATGAGCTGCCTCTCTATATCGGACATAAGAAAAAAGGTTTACCCATTCCCGAGGCCTTGGTCGAAAAATGTCCTACGGAAGTCACGGCATTGATTGAACAAGTAAGCGGGCGCAAGCATATAAATGAGTACAGCAAAGAACTTCGTCAGGATGCGCTTTCTACGGAAATCTTGTTGGCAATACATAGCAGTATTGTCGCCGCACGGGTTGAGACATTATTGCCCGATCTGTTGTCCGATGTCGAGCGACTTGGTTTTGCTAGCATCAAGGAGGCGTTAGGGAAAATACCTTCGATCTATTTAGAGTATCTGTCACCGACATCGTTAGCAAAGCTATTAAAAAAACTTGCGGGGATGCTACGTGATTTGAAGGGTAAAATGGAGGGGGAGCTCAAGAGTATTGATCTGTATGCAACACGTATACGCGAGCAACTGGAGGGTCTTTATCTTGAGACTCATCAGGGGTTGCGTGATATAATCGAAAACGACGTCGTGCAAGGTACGGATACAAATATTATCACCCAGAAAGTATCGAACCTCTTTTCCAGATTGGATCGAATGTTCTTGGGTAATATTTATCATCTTAAGGATTATCAAAGAAGAAAGAGAGACATACTTGATAATCTGGGACAGGAAGAAGGGTTCAAGCGCCAGGCCGAGAAACGATCCGTTGAACTAAGAAAGCCGCTCAGTGAATTGTATGATGAATACATGTTCATACGTAAATTCGGACCTTTGACAAAAGATGAGAACAGGAATTTTCAGAAGTTGTTGACGCAGGAATTGGAAGGTCTTTATCGTAAGAAGAGCCGAAGCGTATCGCTGCTCAAGAAATTTGAAAGGAGAGGTCTTATTTCAGTTGACCTCGATATTGATACGTTGATCGAAACCTATCATTCATTCATGAAGAAAATAATCATCCCGGAATACGTTGGACATTGTTTGCTTGATCTGGTTAGCTGTTTGCCGCCCGCCGACGACGAAGCTCAGAGAGTGGCGATTGATATGGCGAACCTGAAGACCGTTTTCTTAGCCGGACAGAATATTCTGCAATTAATAGAGAAGGATGATGAGTATCCACGCGAAGTCGTTGAATATGTCAACAAATGCCGCAAGTGTGCTACAATACTGGTGTACGACATACGGGGTTCTTCTTATATGGGCATTAAACTGAACGACGCGGTCAAGGAGCAGAGGATTAAATACAAGTTTGCCAAAGAAATGGCACAGGTCGTGAAGAAATACGAGGGATTTCTGCTCAAGGACACGGGAGATGGTGGTCTGGTATGGTTCTCTGAGAATTCTGGTTCTTTGTACAATTATCTGTACACGGAATCGGTGACCGGGAAGGGAACCAAGCTACGTTATTCAATATGTTCAGGCGGTGAGTGTGATATCATACCGGCCACTGATGCCGCGCGTCGAGCCATACTATGTGCTCGTGATATGGTAATGCGGGCCGAGGAATTCGTGCGCGCGAATTTTGTGCACTATCGCGAGTGGTTTGCCGACGTCGCCGAACGGACACTGGAACTCGACGGCATAACCTACGCATTGCTGCCGCCTGAATTCAAGAGTCTATTCCGTATCGGAATCGGTATCGCTTCAGGCGTGCCCGACCGGGATGTTATATTTGCAGCTAACTCCTATGGTGACCCTGACCTCGTCGGACCTATTTTGTCTGATGCGAGTCTCTACTCAAGGGAAAGGCAACCCGGCCGTTCCGTGATCATATGCGATCTACCGACTCTGTTGAATCTCATTCTGAACGTTGAAAACTTCGAATATCCGATCGAAGAAAAGGATTTTGAGAAGTACTGCAAAACCCTTGAGGGATTGCGTAAGACAACACATGGGTATTGCCTCTCGGACCTTAAAATATCGATTCTCCCAAAAGGAATTCACTTCTTAGGAGAATTGAACAAGAATAAGGCAATAATTGATGCACGCATCGATGATTTCATGATTGATGAACACCGTAATCTCTACGACGATGATAAGAGGAGAATTAAGATGTTATACGAAGTCTTAACTCTCTAATGCAAGTATTGGTATACGACCCGGACCGTCTTAGACTGAGCACCATTTCACGAAATCTGCGTGAATTGGGGTTGACTAACACAACTGTTTCCAGCATTAATGAATTGCGTAAGACAATTCAGAAGAAGCAATTCGATATTATGATTCTCGATGAAACTGCGTTGGGATTGTTGGATCAGTTCAAGAAGCAACATGGCGAAGTGCCGATCATAGTGGTTGCCGAAAGGAATTCGATCGTGAATTATGAACGGGCAATTTTCGCCGGCATCGCAGGATTGTTGCTTCGCCCGTACCGCCGTGATTTTCTGCTCAGAGTGGTCGACAAGGCGATGAAGAGAAGGAACGAGATCATATGTAATCGGCAAACGGTGTTGTCTCTCAGGTGGAAGGTACAAGTACTTCAGACTCTCAATGAAGTAGTGCAGGCAATCAATTCATCTCTCAAGCCCAAGGAGATTCTCAACACGATTATGGTGAAGGCGGCAGAACTGATAAGGGCGGAAGGCTGGTCGGTGTTGCTACTCGACGAGAATACTAATGAACTTGTCTTTGAGGCGGCTTCGGGAAAGGCTGGCAAGAAGCTCCTGGGCATGAGATTGAAGATCGGACAAGGAGTTGCCGGCTGGGTAGCACGTTACGGGCAGTCCTTGATTGTTCCAGATGTCACAAAGGACCCTAGATTTTATTCCGGCGTCGATAAGAGGACAAAATTTACCACGAAATCGGTTCTCTGTGTGCCGATGAAGAGCAGCGATAGGATTATCGGAGTCGTTGAAGTTGTCAATAAGGTTGGCGGTGAGCAATTCACTCAGGATGACTACGAGATATTCGAGAACGTAGTAGCCCACCTGACGATTGCGCTTGAGAAGGCGCGAATGTATCGAAAAATGGAGGAGGCAAGCCAGGTTGACGATCTGACACAATTATACAATACACGCTACTGTAATCACTTTCTGGATAACTTCCTGCTCGAGAGAAAGGAAACACGGGGTATCATTTCACTGATATTTCTCGACATCGATTTCTTTAAACTCGTTGATGACAACTTTGGACATTTGGTGGGCAGTGAAACGCTAAAAATCGTAGGTGAGAGAATGTCTCGCGTCGTACGCAAGAACGATGTGATCGTGCGCTACGGTGGTGATGAGTACATTGTGTTGCTGCCCAATACCGACAAAAAAACCGCCGCAATCATTGCGGAGCGTATCAGAAAAGAGATAAGCCGTGAGCCATTTTACGCATTTGGCAATAAGAAATTCAACATCGCCGTGACCTTGGGTGTCGCGACATATCCGGATGATGCCAAGACCCGTGACGAACTGATCGGTAAGGCAGATCGGGCCATGTATGAAGGTAAGATGTCCGGGCGCAACAAGGTCGTACTCGCCTAGATGAGTTCTTTGGATAATTCACCCGATACTTTCTGAAAGCTTGGTATTGAAAATGTCCATTTTTTCTGTATAATATATTCATGGATATCGAAAAACTTTCGGTCGCATCGGTGATGAGACAAGATGCGCCTACAGTCAAACCTTCGACTACCTTACAACAACTGATCGAGTTTATGCGTAAGACTAATCAATATATGCTGCCGGTCGTTGATGATGACAACATTCTCTTGGGAATCGTGAACTACCGAGGCATTCTGAACATCTTCCGACCCTTTTCCAAGTCGGTCAGCGAAATAGTCGAACGAATGCCTTTTGTCGAAAAAAACGCTGATGAAGATTTGAATCTAGAACTCTCACCCGAAATGGGAACGCTGATTCTGGTTGCTGATATCATCAACACCAATTTTGTCTCGATCGAAGAAACTAGTACAGTTCGTGAAGCACGACGCTTGATGAGACTGCACAATATAGAAACCCTACCCGTTGTTTCAGATAAGAAGCTAATGGGTGTTTTGTCGTTGCTTGACATTCTTGTCTACATCTTCAAAGAGCACGATATCCTAAAGTGAATAGTCTGCTCAGCGCCGGTCTGATATTACTGTTGGGATTTGTCGGCGCGCGCCTGTTGAAGCTAATTCGTTTGCCTAATGTAACCGCATTCCTTCTAGTCGGCATTCTTATTGGACCCCATATATTGAATTTAGTTACACCCGATATTTTCACGGCTTCGGAGTTTTTCTCCAACTTAGTATTAGGCATAATTGCGTTCAGCCTGGGTGAGAATTTCCGTTTAGACAAAATTCGAGTGGGCATGAAGCAGGTCATGTGGATTTCGATCGTCGCTGCTTTGGGTGCTTGGGTTCTGGTTTCGGCGGCGTTGATCATCTACTTTGTGACCATCGAGATACCCATATATCCGGCTATTGTGCTCGGTGCAGCTGCTTCTGCCACTGCCCCGGCGGCTACGGTTTTAGTTATTCGAGAATACCGTGCCAGCGGCATGCTAACAGAACTCTTGCTAAAAGTGGTGGCGATTGATGATGCCTGGTGTCTCATTTTTGCCGCCATGGCTATTGCCGCCGGTAATGCAATGCGTGCGGAAGTATTTCAAATGTCAATTGTTTTTGCAGGATTGGGCGAAATCTTTGGCGCGCTTTTGATTGGCGGTATATTAGGATACATCTCCTCGCGACTGAGTAAGTTTGTTCGGACGAGAGAAGAACTTCTGATATACACTCTAGGCTTGGTGCTTTTCAACGTAGGACTCTCAATTGCGTTGGAAGTGTCGGTACTTCTGTCATCCATGATGATGGGTCTCGTCATGGTCAATATGGCGCGTGAAAACTATAAGTTTTTTGAAGTGTTGCGTTCCGTAGATACGCCGCTTTACCTCGCTTTTTTCATCATATCTGGTGCTCATCTGGATTTTGGCATACTCTACAAGATGGGTATTGCCGGAATTCTCTACGTGACGTTTCGTACAATTGGCAAAGTGTATGGAGCAAAGTTGGGCGCGCGAATAAGCGATGCACCAGAAGCCGCCGGAAGGTGGTTGGGGTTGAGCCTGGCACCGCAGGCAGGTGTTGCACTGGGCATTGGGCTTGTAGCCAAAACAGCCTTTCCTGAATATGGTGACTACATCTTTACCATAATCGCGGCAACTTCGGTCATATTTGAGCTGGTCGGACCGCTTCTCACAAAATATAGCCTCATGAGGGCTGGGGAGATAGCATCAACTGAATAGCATTTTAGGTTTTGCCTTCATTATAGTATGTGGCTACGTTGGGGCAAAACTTCTACGTCGAATTCGATTTCCTGCAGTTACTGCATATCTAGTAATTGGTATTGTTATTGGTCCACGTTTGCTGTACCTCATACCTGCGAAAGTCATGGACGTTTCTGATTTCATTTCCAACTTTGTGTTGGGAATGATTGCTTTCGCTCTTGGTTCGAACTTCACCGTTAAACAGCTCAGAAGCGCGGGTAAGCCGGTATTATGGATTTCGATCTTGGAGGCAGGATTTGCGTGGATTTTAGTTACACTGGTAATGATACTGTACTTTGTCATAAAACACCTACCAATTCACCCGGCTCTCGTATTGGGAGCGGCGGCTGCAGCAACTGCGCCTGCGGCAACTGTCATGGTCATCCGGGAGTATCGCGCGACTGGGCCAGTAACTGAAATGTTAATGCGAGTTGTTGCAATTGACGACGCCTGGTGTCTATTGTTTTCTGCCCTGGCCATAGCGTCAGCAAATGCGCTCACGTTGGGTATATTCAACACACACGTGGTGATGGAGGCATTTTTCGAAATATTTGCCGCCTTGATCTTGGGTGGCATTCTGGGTGCTCTGCTATACTTCGTTTCAAGGTTTATCGTAACTAGAGAAGAAGTTTTAGTAGCGACTGTTGGTTTTATACTTCTGGCTGTTGGATTGTCTATGCGATTGAGACTATCACCGTTACTGACTAATATCGCTTTTGGTATTTTCGTTGCCAATATTGCAAAGAATAGTGAACTATTCTTCGCAGCATTAAGAGAGGTTGATAGCGTTCTTTTTCTCGCTTTCTTTGTTCTGGTTGGTGCAAATTTAGAGCTCGACATTGTGCCACGGATTGGTGTCATGGGATTGCTATACATCATTTTTAGGGTTGTAGGCAAAATCCTAGGGGTCAAATTGGGTGCTTGGATATCTGGGGCCGGTTCTAATATTGGCAATTACCTAGGTTGGGGATTGGTGCCGCAGGCAGGCGTTGCCCTCGGTGTGGCCCTGAGTGCTAAAGCGTTATATCCCGAGTACGGCGATATTATATTCACCACCATCACCGCAACGACAGTAATATATGAACTAGTTGGACCGATATTTGCCAAGTACGGACTGCAGAAAGCAGGAGAGATTTGACAATCTTGACGTTCGTAATTTTCAAATTAAACACCGCATCCTGATTGATACAACAACCGAGGTCAGCTCTACCTTCGTAATCTTTTGCTAAGAGGGGCTTTGAACATAACTCATAGCGAGCGCCAAGTGCTGTAATGCGCTAGCCGACAATTAAGAAAAGCGCATCAGAGTATCAGAAAATCAGCATACCAGGATATCAGAACAAGATACTGTAGATTCAGGGGAATCTGGTGGTTTTGAATTTTGAAATTATGATTTGTTTCGGATTTAGGTAGAAAACAAAGGCAGAAGAAGGCGGAGATAATGGCGATAGAGGGCTACGAAGGCAAACATCTAAGACACGAAGTTGCTGTTTTGATATTGGAATTTCGTGCTTAGAATTTAGAGTTTTAAGGAAATCGGGGCGATCGGATTTGAACCGACGACCTCCAGCACCCCAAGCTGGCGCGCTAAGCCACTGCGCCACGCCCCGATTGACCATTATAGTGAGTGAAAGACATGTGTCAAGCACCAAGCGATAAAGAGATTGAAAATTCGAAATTCTAAGCACGAAACTCTAAACAATATCAAAATTCGAATATCAAATGACCAAAAACCTGTTTTGAAATTGGGACATTCGTGCTTTGAATTTGTTTAGAATTTAGATATTAGGAATTAGAATTTTAAGTAAGTCGTCTGCCGGTCGTAGTCGTTGTCAGTTTGCCGTGTTTGACCCCCTTCGTACTCATCAATCGGTCGGCGATCCTCTTTATCTGTTTACCCTTGCCCTTAACCACGAGCACTTCAAGGCAGTTGTGTTTATCTAAATGGATGTGCATCGTGGAGATTATCTGTTTGTGATATTTGTGTTGCAGCGCGGTCAGGACTTCGGTAAGTTCGTGAACGTCATGACTGTAGACGAGGGTGATCGTGCCGACAGTTTCTTTATTGGTCAATTGCCATTCCTGTTTTACCAGGCGTTCGCGTATGAGATCACGTATTGCTTCGGAACGGTTTCGATAACCCGTGGCTTTGATTAGTTGATCAAACGTCTTGAGCAGATCTTTGCTCATCGAGACGCCGAATCTTACTGCACCAACCATTTGACTCCTTTGGTATGTTGTCTTTTTGTCAACATTGTGATATGCATTTTACAGCTTTGAACGTATTTCAATAGGAATTGAACGGTAGATTATGGTCGTGAATACAAGAATCACTAAGAGAACGATGCTGACGAAACGAATAATCATGAAAGGACTCAGTATCGTTGATATCACACCAACCATCACCGCCCATACTACGAATGTTACATTTGCGATAAATTCCTTTGTCGCGAAGATTCGCCCCCGGATGCCTTTCAGCACATCCTCTTGTAGAATCGTGTCTTGAGAAATACCTATGAACGAATATACAATACCTACGATAAACGCCAGTACATAAAGGAAGACGGGAGAGATGAAAAAGGGGCCGATAAAGAAGAAAACCACTAAAGTCGAAATGCTGAAAATTATTATCAGCCCCCGACTGAAATATCGGCCAAAGTGTCCGATCAGCAGAGCGCCAGCGAGCATTCCGACACCGATGATGCCGCCCAGAAGCCCAACCCCTGGTGTGCCCATTCCGAATTCTTGTTGTACCAAGTATATGAGAACCGTGTAACCGACGGCAGACACAAATGGCAGCACAAACACCGATATCATGACAAGAATAACCATGCGGTCTCTTAACAGTAATAAACTAAGCTCTTTCAAATCAGAACGGAACGTATTGAATGATTTCTTCAATTCCGTAGAAAACGAGAAATCAACTTTTCTAACCGGTTCAAAGAGCTTTTTCGCTCCCATGCCAAGAACTAATGTCCCGGCAATAAGATGTGTGGAAGCATCGATAAAAAAACCGACCTGCCATCCGACCCAGGCTATTAAAAAACCGCCGCCGACCATGCCGATGAATGTCGCGATTCGATTAAGGGCTAGTATCATGGAATTGGCGGATACCAGCTGATCATATTCAACCAGATCAGGTACGACGCTGTTCTTTGACGTATTGTTGAAGAGATCCAGAGAGAAGAACAATACGACCAATACCCAGACGGGAATGATGCTGCGCGTAAGCATGATGAAGAAGGGGGTCAGGAAGATGATGCCGGACTGGATTAAGTGACATCGGAACATAATCTGTTGTTTATTGAAGTGGTCCACGATAACCCCGGCAAATGGTGAAAGGATCACTATCGGCAGGGAGATTGTGACCGAGAATTGACTGAACGCGGAAATTCGCCCCGGAAACATTATACCGATTAGGGTAATGATGACCATATGAGTGAGGCGGTCACCAAGTTGCGATATCGTAGTGGAGAGGCCCAGAAAGAGGATACCTCTCTTTTTGAGTAGACTAAACATTAAAGAGGGATGACACAGATGAATTTGAGGGTTTGTTGTGTTTGATTTACGAAACTGTGCTTTTCGCCGGCTGGGATAAAAAGAACATCCCCGGATCTAATCGGGATTTTCTCCTTGCTATCATCCAGTAAGCCTTTACCCTCAATTATGTAGATCTCATGTTCTGTATCCTCATGTTCGTGTAAGGGTATGGTGCCACCGGGCCGGAGTGTGAAAAGCCGCATGGCATATCTCTTTGCGCCCTGCTCGTTGCTGATGAGCCATTGTACGGTGCATCCTTTTGTCCCGGCAAGGCTTGGCGCATCTTCTTTCACTTCGGTGTAGTGTCTTTTTAACATACACGTAAAGGTATCTAAAATAATGTCAAAGTCAAGAACAGGGCAAACAATGGCTACAGAGTTTCTGCCCTTGACGTCATAAAGGTTACATATAATATATAATAGCGCAGGAGTAGAGATGAATTCCAATCGTAATGATATCACGGCTGTAAAACAATGCCAAAATGCTTCAGATCCTGCAGTACATTTCAAAAGTACAAACTATATAAGGAGGTAGAATGACAGCGTTATTAGTAATCTGTATCTCTGCATCGTCAGTGAATGATACCATAGCTCCAGTCAAGCCTGCACGGGTCAGTTATTCAAAGCAGGTATGGGTAAACGGCTTGATTTTTGTCGGTTGTGCAATTGGAACCGGGGTTTTCTACCGCATGGGTGATAGCGCCTATGAAGAATACAAGGAGAGCGAGACCATCAGGTCAGCTCTGGAAAATTATGATAAGGCGCAATTATATGATAACATTAGAAATGTTTTCGCAGTGGGAGCAGTGGTGTTTCTGTCCCGGGCATTGTACTATCAGATTAAGAACGTCAAGGCGTCTAAATCCTACAGCTATACGCCAGTGATCGAGATCGAGTGTACACGCCACGCCAAATTAGTCTTTGGTATGCAAAAGGATCTTTAAGGAGGAGTGATGAAGTTGCATATAAAGATGATGCTAGCGTTGATCCTATTATTGTTGTCCTGCCGGGAGAGAGTAAGCCAATTGGACATTATGTCTGACGATTTCGTCTCACCGCCACCCACCGACGCAGAGGTTACCGGACTATATTATCAGGCTGGGAATCTAGTAGGTATTCAATTCACTATGCTTTTTGCTGAGGCATCCCAAGGAAATGTTGATGTAACCAATGTGTTCTTCCAGGATATAAGTGAACGATTACGAACGGTTACTACAATCCATACAGGAGATCAGCATTACGTGATTGAGATATTCGGACCCTACGAATTGGGAGACTACAGCTTAAGACTATTTTTTGGGGAAATAGCGATTGGGGCACGCATTTTTTCTATTGTTCAAGAAAAAGGACAGATGGTCATACACAGTGTTCCTGAAGTAAGGAGGGTTCTCGACAAAGCACAAGAGTGGAGAGTTGTGATCTCTCCTTGATTATTGATTCGGTTTCCCGCCTGGTGGCGACCAGTCCGGTGCATTCGCGATGATGCCGCGCGTCAGCTTGCGTAAACGGGAACCGTCCCAGTTCATCGTATACAGCTCATAGGACCCGGTACGATTAGATGAGAATACGATGTGTAAACCATCTGGAGACCAGGCTGGCTCTTCGTTATTACCCAAATAGGTGAGCCGGACTGGACTGAAATCGGTTGGATCGGTCACGTAGACCTGTTGTGAATTATCCTTTTCCCTCGACACGTATGTAATGATATCACCCCGTGGTGACCATGATGGCGACGTGTTGTAATTGCCGTGAAATGTGAGGCGCCGCACGTTTCCGCCGTGGGTATCCATGACATAAACTTGAGGATTGCCTGATCGGTCGGAAACAAAAGCAATCTCGCGGCTATTTGGCGAAAAGGAAGGTGAAGTATCGATCGCGGAGTTGTTTGTCAGGCGATGCATTTTCTTTGTCTGCAAATCAAGCAAGTAAAGCTCGGCGTTACCATCTTTTGAGAGACTCATGCAAATCTTTGAGCCATCGGGTGCCCAGCATGGAGCAAAATTCAGCCCCTGAAACGAAGAAACGGCTTCGATTTGTTTCTCTGAAAAATCATAAAGGTATATGCTCAACCGGTCATCTGAGTATGTTGAGAAGAGTATTCGCCCGCCGTCAGGGGCGTAGGCCGGGAACAGATTGAAATTGCGGTTGTTAGTTATTCGAGTGAAGTTATATCCATCATAGTCAACCATGCCGATTTCCTTCCCGTTTTCTGTCTTATAGGAGAAGACTATTTTAGTGGAAGCGATACCCTGCTCGCCTGTTAAGATATTTACGATATCATCCGAAATGGTATGCGCTGTTTTTCTGAGGTCCTTTTCTATCTCGTAGATGCGTTCGGAAATTTTCTCACGCGTTTCGAAATCTTCTAGCTGTACTGTTAGATTATTGCCCTCGGCGTTCGCGTTGAGCACCACGCCCTGAGTATTGTCGGGCCCGACGTTCACTGTATCCGCTATGATTTCGAAATACAAGGAGTATTCCAGGTCATTCTTGAGAACATGTTCAATAACCATGTTGTTGCGTTCCATCTCATTAAGTGTCGAGGCCGAACCTTGCGCAGTGAATGTTTGCACGATTAGGTTGATTTTGCCGCCGCCGTAATCGGTGAGACGTAGATATACATCCTGGCCGGGTGCTATGTTTATGATGAAGAGCAATGAAATGATCAAAGGTTTCACTGGGCGGTGAGGAATTCTAAGTGAACCTTTAGATAATCATCAGCGAACTCATCGGGGAGCGGCGGTAGGCGCTTCGTGATTACGACCGCCCGCATCGCAGTCTCGTTATACAATGCGTTGCCCGAGTCTTCTTCGAGCCGCACGCTGTAAATATGGCCGTTCTTATCGACTTCGAAATATACGATGCTTCGCAAGACAATGTCCTTTCCTCTAAACGGGTTGTGCCAATTATTGCCTATCTTGCTCAGCAATATGTTCAAGTAGTATGAATAAGTGAATCCCCTTCCGCTTCCTGTGTAAATCTTAGGTTTGATGTCGGGTAAGCCTTTCTTGACGACTTCCTCAGTCTTCTTCTCGACCTTTTTCTCTGGCGGTTGGGCCTTTTTCTCTTCTTTCTCGGGTGGTGCTTTCTCCTCGGGTTTTTTCTCTTCCGTTACTTCCTCGGGTTCCTCTGTTACCTCTTCGGGCTGAATGATCTGCGGCTGGGGCAGGGGCGCGAGGCTGACCTTGTAGACCTCTAACTTAGGTATTGGCTTGAGATGAGCACGCCCCGAGATGAATATCGCTGCGAAGACCAGGGTGTGAAGCAGAATTGAGAAAATGTGGAAACGGTTCATTCAGGAGGAATTTCGGCAACCAGTCCAAGCTCTTTGACTCCAGCCTTGCGCATGCGGCCGACGACTTCCACGACAAAGCCGTAGTCGACCTCTTTGTCGGCGCGCAAATAGATTATTATTCCGGGCGGCTTGGTTCTGATGATTTGTGCGATTCTTGCTTCAAATTCATCCGTTTCCATCTTGTTGCCTTCGATGAAGATCTCACGTTCATTGTTTACGGAAACGGTAACACCTTCTTCATCGTGGGGCAACGAAGCGTCGGTGCGCGGCAGATTGACATCGATGCCGGGCGTCATCATTGGTGCAGTGATGATGAATATGACGAGCAGCGTGATACTCACATCTGCTAGTGAGGTGATGTTGATTTCGCCGATCAGCCCCTTGGTGTTCATTGAGCCAGAGTCATTAGTTCTTTTCGCAAGTAAGCGTAGATCTCGCTGATGAATTTATCAATTTCACTGCTGTAATTATTGACCCGGCTTCGGAATATGTTGTAGAATATCAAGGCGGGAATTGCCACGAGTAGGCCGTATACCGTGGTGATCAGGGCGTCGGAGATGCCGGGGGCGACGATTGTGATATGTGCTGAGCCACGCGCGCGGATTTCCAAAAATGCCTCCATGATACCCCATACCGTACCTAGCAGGCCAAGAAACGGGCTGACACTGACGAATGTGCTCAGGGTTGGTAAGGACCATTCCAGTTGAGTGATTTCGCTTATTTTTGTTCTTTCCATTGCCAGACGCATGTTGTCGGCGAGTTCGTTTATGAAACCTCGTTCTTTTTGTCGGGCTTCCTGTTGCATTAGCCGTGCGCTGACCTTCACTTTCAGTTTCTTGTATTCTTCGAGCCCGCTCGCCAATATTCTACCGCAGGGATTATCGCCGAGCTGAAAACCCATGCTGTCCCACTCCTTGATTTCTTTCCGGAAGCGGTAGTTTGACAAAAACTTCTTTGTCCGACGGTTGACCCCTGCGAAGTTGAATAACTTACTGAAGAATATTGCCCAGGACCAGATCGAGAAGATAACGAGAACGATCATGATTATCTGAGCCGCGGTGCTCGATTCCAAAAAGATTCTGAATATGTTCATGGGCTACTTGTTTTTGTTCCTGGCGAGGGTTGCTTCTGGCGAGTTCGGAAAGTCTTTGACGACGAGGTTATAGTAGAAGCGCGCCGTCTTCAGGTCTCCACCCTCCTCATAGATGATACCCATTTTGTATAGTGCCGGGGGTACTCTTGCGCTCTTCGGATACTTGTTGACGAGCTCTTGGAATGTATTCACTGCTTTCTGTAGCTGACCTAGTGCGGCATATGACTCGCCAATCCAATAGAGAGCATTGTCGACGAGTGGACCGTCCTCGGCAGCTTTCTGATACATTTCAAAGCCCTCAATGGCTTCACGGTAGCTGCCTCTCACGTAGTTCTTATAGGCGGATTCGTAGAGCAGACGAGCTTCGGGACTGATTTGGGACATTGTGGCCGAATCTGTGATGGCTTTCTGGGAAGGTCCCAGCTTTTCGTAGAGCTGTGTAATTTGAGTTTCTGATTCACCCAATCGGGAGTTGAGCATATCAAACTTTTGGCTGAGTTCGCTTGTTTTTGTATACAGATCGATGCGGAGTTGTTCGATTTCGTTACTTTGTACCGATAGCAAGCTATCAATTTTTTTTGTGTAGTATCGAAGGCTATCGAGTTGCCAACTATAATTCCTGAATCTCTGTGTGCTCAAACAACCGGTGTTCATCATCAGTAACAGAACTGACAACTGCGCCAGTACTAAAGCACTCAAGATTCTTTGAATGCGCATTTTGCTATGAGTTCTAGATGAGTTGGCTATCTTCTCCTGAATTCACACCTTCGGTTCTGTTCCAGGTCAGTCGGGTCAAGCGGTCTTTCTTCGCCATAGCTGACCGTGGATATCCGTGCGGGCTCAACGCCCAGCATGATCAGGTAATCGTATGCCGCCTTTGCGCGTCTTTCTCCCAGGGCAAGGTTATATTCGGCGGTTCCGATTTCACAACAGTGCCCCTCGATTGTGATATTCACCGCCGGATAGAGTTCTAGCATTTCGGCATTCTTCCTCAAGCCTTCGGCAGCATCGGCCCGGATGTCTGATTTATCAAAATCAAAGAATATGCGTGTCATCTCAAATGGTGGCCGCTCTGGTTCTTCAGGAAGCACTATCTCTTCCGGGATCTCGACTTCTTCTGGTACTTCCTCAGCCGGTTGTACTACTTGTTTCTTCGGGCAACCAGCAAACAATACCAAAATGAGGATTATTGGTATACCCAGTTTAATGTAACGCATGTAACCTCCTATATTTATTGCCTAATTATAATTATGAATGTCATGCTGTCAAGTAAAAGCGTGGGACCTACTCGGTGCCACCGTCCACGAGGGGAAAATGATGCTTTTTGTTCGAGCTTGTCGAGAAGTGACCCATCAATCAATATTGATTGCTAGCATCACTAACAGAAATCACCGTAGCCCTTAAGGTCTACCCTGCATCGCTTCTCGACTCACTGCCGCTCACTCGAAGCCTAACCGTGTCTTGTTGACAAAACCAACCTGTTAACCGAAAACTGGTCCGCGATACGAACGAATTGCTTATCAGAATATTAGATTACCAGTGGGCAGAATATCAGAGTATCAGAATACCAGGAAAAGCATATAGGGTGTACAGCGTCAACCATGCCTGTTCTGCTGGTATGTTGATGCCCTGCTTACTGATACGCTGATCATCTGATCTGCTTCTTGTGAGGACAGCTTAGTGCGTAATGCGTATAGTGTTGTATGACGGGACGGGCGTACGCGCCTCACTCCTATGAGCAAGGGACATATGTTGACTTTTCCTAGAATGACCCGGCTATCTTTGCCGATACGAGGTGTGTTGTCGACCCGCTTAATATCACATTCGCCTCGTAATCAAACCGGAGAAAGAGAAATTGGATGAGGTTAAGATTAACGCTAAAGCCGGGGAGAAGTGAGTTAGTGATACCGGTTGCATACCGATCTTGTCGCTTAGCTCCAAGGTTGATATTCACGTACGACCTTCCACCAAACCTCCACAACGTCTCAAATCTGACGTTCGATTCCGAATTCTCGGTTTGTGCCGTTTCATAATCATCTAGGTCGTTTCTCACATTACCACTCAACTTTGTGCGTAGCCTGGCAGACCACGGTTTTGTCCACTCGAGATATATGTTTCGTATTGTTTGGGCGGGATAGATATGGCGTTCGCTCAGGTAAAGCGTTGATGTCAGAAATCCGATTTTCTCGTGATCGTATTCAACTCTCGCCTCATTGATATATGTCGGTCTTAGTTCGGGTATGTCATAATATGCGGTGCCGCTTTTTAATCGGGTGTGCTTTAGTTCGATATTCAAGTTGGAGAATGGCGTTAGAAATATTCTCGCGTAGGTGTTTCTCGCATCGGTGAGCGTGGCAATATTTTCTTCGAGTGGGCTGAATATGATGGATGGTACGTCCTGATCGGCTGCTAAGTTGTCTATGTATTGATCGAAATTGCTGCCTATGCCAAATGAAAAGTTGATAATACTAAACGCTGAGTACCAGCGGCCGGGTGCGATGTTGAGATTGTTATAGAGGTAATGTCTTATTGACAGGTCCTTTGAAGAAGCCAGGTAAAATAGTTCTTTTTTCTGTTGGAAATTGCCGGTGTAATACAATCCGGGTATGAAATCGGCATTCAGGGCAAGGCGAATTTCGTTTTCATCCTTATCCCGGTTATCATTATCGTACAAGTCTACGCCGTGCAGATAGATATCCACACGCAGCGGGAAACGGAGCGAGATGTTGGTGTTTACCACATATTCAAATGTTTTTCTTTCGTTTTCTGCGTCGAAGGTGAGTACATCACGACGCGCAACCGAGCTAAATCTCATCTTGTTATCATACACTTGAAAATTGTAGTTGGTGTTTAGCTGATATTTAATTTTTTCATATTCTGGCAGGGTATTTTTCGCTACAAGCAGAAAGGCGTTCGGCAATCTCGGGTTAAGATACTCGATTCTCCCGGCCACATATTGAGTTTTCTGATCTACATCAGATGAATCGACAAGCGCTTCTCTGTTTACGGTACCCTTCAGTCTCACATAGGTGATTGGCTCGAGACCTAATGAGACCGTGCCACTATGTCTTAATTGGCCGTATCTGCGGTCGCTGAGCCCGAAGGACTCAAAGTCTTCAGAGTAGCCACGGTAGTTCGCGTTCACGGTGAACATGTGATAGTTGGCAACCAAAAGATGATCCTGCCCCCAGGCTCTTTCTTCGTTGATTGCCAGCTGGGGCACAACCATGAGTGATTTGTTCTCAACACTCTTCTGGTACTTTCCGGACAGATGTCCAAACCTCTCGTCATCTATTTGGCTGAAACCGGGTGCGAAATTTATGTCACTGCCGATCTTGATGTTGGGCTGAACCGAATAGAATATGTCCTCACGGTCTCTCTCTACTGAGACATACTGAATCTCGATTTCGCTGAATGCGGATACAACATCTTCACTCAAGAATAGAACCGTGCCTGATGAGTAGTCTACGATATAATGGTGATCTCTAGTCAGTTGTTCACCATCCACGACAACTTTTTCACTGCCGATCATAACCGGGTTCTCTGATAGATAATAGAACAACGATTGGGTTGAGAATTCGTAGTCCATCAGATAAACGTTGATTTGCTGTTCGTATACCTCATCGGGGAATGGTCGGGTTTGCGGAAAGATAAGATAACCCAGGCGGTAATTAATGAACTCAGCGTCGACCTGGTTATTATCATCATTATCGATGCCGAAATCGTTTAAGGGATGTAGTGTACCAAGTGTATCATAGATGCTTAACTCCAAAGAAGCGGGTACGATATCGGGGCCAAGTGCGTAAACGTTCTCCAACATGTTACCTTGAATCTGGTCAGATTGAATGACGATTTCTTGTTCGTTACTTTTCAGTACTACGATGTAATCATCTTCGATCCTACTCAGAAAGTGGATGATATTTCGATCATAATCCATGAAGTAATGGAAACCATTTATGAGGGGGTCAAAATCCCCAGTGATACCACCAATCGTCAAATTCACCCTCGTATCGATTTCATTTGTTTCTGGTAGCCGGTCGTCAACGAATATCGTGTCTGTACCCTCACGGATGGGAGCGCTTGGAGGCGGCACCTTATAGAACGTATTCTTGAGATATTGAACATCCATCACCGTGTCGCGGTGCGTGAAGGACTTTCCGTAGAAGAATTCACTTCGGAAACTTGATTTGAGTTGTCCGCCTTGTAGGGCAAGTGAGTGGGTGACGTGTCTCAATTTAGTATTAGCACCGAAGGTCGAGAATCTCGGGACAAGATTGAATTCGTAGTATTCTGAACTCAGGAATCCGCCGTTCACGCGGTACACGAAGTCTGACTCGAGACCGCGGTATCCGAAGCCATATGTTACTTGTTCTTTGTCTGTGTCGTCGTAATATAACGATAATATACGGTTACTCTCGTGCTGTCCTATCAGTCGCAGGTTGATGTTCTCGTAATCCGTACTTGTGGTACTGTCGGAGATGACTGTGGATAAAGAATAATATGCCCGTCCCTGCAGTCTGATATCCAAATCACGAACGATGTCGGCGTGTAGTCCAGCTTCGTCATAATGCAAAACTCTTGCTCTAATCCCCTTGATAGGCGCCAGGTTTTCGACATGCCAGATGCCCGTTTCCTTTTCGAGATATTGGATGTTGTCTCGTCCGATGGCAAAGATGTAGTTGCTGGTCTCGTACGCATCGATTGTAGAATCACTTTGCATGCCGTTTGCTCGGCTGTACACGTCGCGTGATTTGGTGAGCCAGTTGTACAAAACCAAACCTTTATCAGTGGCAAACGTTATGTAGCTTGACGCCCGGGGGTTGATCGATATTCCGTTTACTTTATCGAGTCCTTTGACTTCAACAAATTCCTGCCAGTTATTGGTTGCCGGATTAAACAGTAGTACGCTTCCGTTGCTGATGACAAAGAGAGAATCGCCCAATATTGAATAATCGGTAATATCGAGTGCAGTATGCTCAGACCACGATTCAGTATTCTTCTCATATGCCACGAAGTAATCATCGGAGAGAAACCAAATTCTCGACCTAGTGTCGATAATGTAGTTGTAATCGCATTTCGGTGCCGTGTACATCTCCTCAATTCTTTCGAATTCACGATCGTATCTGAATATGCCTTTCGACACTGCGATCCAGAGGTATGTTTTATCGAACAAGATATCATTCGCCGGCTTGTCATATATATCTTCCCACGACTCGACATACTTGTCGAACCTCTTCATGCCAAAATCACCCGTAATCCAGACGTAGTTTTCGTCGAAGGCAATGCCGGTAATCTTCCCCGTCAGTTCATATGTTTGCCAATCGTTGAGACGGACATCCGCCGACGCCAATCCTTGCGGGGTAGCCACCCATAAGATACCTTCGTCAAGGCCAATGATATCCACCTGGTTGTCGGGCAGGCCGTCCCTGGTCGTTATGCTTTTCCATGTTTTGGCAATGCGGTCAAATGTGTAGACGCCGGATGGCGTGGTTACCAGAATGTATTCTGAGGCATAGCGGCTTGTGAGGGCATCGATGATTATTGGATTATCACTGATTTGTTTCTGTGAAAAAGCGAAAAGAAAGAGAAGAATCGGGATCAATTGTCGATGATGAAGCCTGAGGGTACGTCTTCCACCTTTTCCTCACAGGCACGCAAGTTGACCTTCTCTTCGGTAATGTACGAACCATGGCGTTTGCGTTCCTCACTGATGGAGAAGACTTCGATTGCTGCGCGTCCCTCGATCGGGCAGCGCGCCTCGCATAACCCGCAGCCCGTGCAGATACGTTCGTCGACAAATGGTCTGAGCAGTGTAGTGTCGCGGATCGTCTCGTTGAGTGAATTGATTGCATTGTACGGGCACGCCTCATCACAAATCAGACACACCTTATCCTGCTCCCAGGCAATGCACCTGGCTCGATCGATCACCGCGGTACCCATTTTCACGTAGGTTTTTTCCTCGAGGGGCAAGTTCCTGATGGCCGAGGTCGGGCAGACCTGACCGCACATGTTGCAGTTCTTCTCGCAACCACCGATGCGCGCGACAAGCCTCGGTGTCCATATGCCGTTTATGCCGGCTTCGAGTATGCAGGGCTGCAGGCCGTTTGTTGGACATACCTTCATGCACTTACCGCAGTGTATACAGGTGTTGACGAAATCAGATTCGGGTATTGAGCCCGGGGGACGGATCAAACGGCCTGCGAGTCTTTGATGAAGCAAAATCTTGGCAAGTGGCGCGAGCAAGACGCTAGCACCCAGGGTACTGAGTATTTGCCTACGTCTTACGTCAAAGCCCGAAGGACGAAGGGATATTTTGTAATTGATCGTATCCTGCGGGCACTCATACTGACAACGCAGGCATTCGATGCATTCACCGGCATCGATCTTTGCGGATTCAATTGAAATGGCGCCAGTCGGACAGATCTTTTCACAAACACCGCATTGTGTGCACCCCTCACCGAAAGAGAACTTAAATGCCGAGATTTTTGCAAATAAGGCGAGAAGGCCACCCAGCGGGCAGAGGTTGCGGCACCAGAATCTCTGGCTGACAAAGTTCAATCCGAGGATCATAGCGAATACTACAAGCGCGAGTGCCGATTCAGTATACACTACACTCGGGATAAGCGTGAAGAGACCGGTGAAATACACGACCACGGGGTAGAAGATAAGGGTCAAGGATCTTTCAAGTATTACCAAAGGTTCAAAGAAATGAAGAAAGGATGCACCTAATATTGCCGAGAGTGTGAGAAAGAGGAGTACTAAATACTTACCATTCTTGAAGTTAGGTTGTGCGCGTTTTCCTTTTCTTGAAAACAAATCAAATATGTCTATTGTCGTGCCTAGAGGGCAGATGAAGCCACAAAAAAAACGGCCGAAGACGAGTGTCGCAATGACTAAAATTACAGATAAAAGAGCAGCACTGATGACCGTTCGATAGGCAATACTAACAATGAAGAAAACAAGTGGGTCAAAGCGGAAAAATAGATTCTGAAACGATACCGGCGTGCCGTAGCGGGTATTAATAAAGAAGATGATAAATAGAGTGAGAAAGACAAACTGTACTGCCCATCTGATAATGTGGTGTTTCGTAACCCTCAGGTTCACCTGCCTATGGGTTGGGAAGTCGCCTTGGCTCAGACCGCGGCTTCCTTGATTCGCATGTTATTGGTGTCGATCTCACCCAAACCCAAGTCGGCTGCCGCCTTGATGTATTTAACCTGTGTTCCGGTGAAGGATTTTCTGTACCACTGGGTAAGGCTCACGGTATAGGAATCCACTGCTACGAGATCGGTTCCCGCAACTACCTTGTTGAGAATTGCTGTATTACCCGGGCCACCCGGTCCACCACTGGTGAGTGCCCTCGTCGCGTCGACCACGGTCAGATCGGGTTTGATCACGGTCGCGAGTTCGGCAATTGCCTGGTGCAGGTTCACGCGATGCAGATAGCCACGATCCCAGATCAGCCCCATGAGATTCTTGATGCCCAAGCTCACCCCGGTCGCGGAGTGGGATTTTGCGGTCGGCATGTTGATCAGGACATCGGCGTTCTGAATTACCTTGGCCACCTGAATCGTGCTGAGCTCTTTACCCTGAGGCACCTTGACCTCGGCATACTGCCGTTCCTTTTGGAGGGTCACGAGACTCACCTTCTTATCGATGATTGCCTCTTCGATACGGCTCCTTTCGACACAGAGTGTGGGGTCTTGAATAGTATGATCCACAACCATGACTTTCGAGGCGCCCGCGTCAAGGCACAACTGCACCATCTGTTTTACTATCTCCGGGCTCGTGGTTGCACCGCAATCGACATTGGAGGCAAATGATAAGTTTGGTTTTATGCATACAACATCACCTGATTTGACATAATTCTTGATCCCACCGACGAGATCAACCGCGGCACGAACGAGTTTAGCCTGTTCGCCGTGTGCGACGCCGATGACCGGAACATTTTGGTTATTCGCACTGAACAACGACTTCGGCAGGAGAGTGACGAGCGCAGCGCCGGCACTGATCTTAATGAATTCTCTGCGAGTTATCTCATCCATGTTGCATCCCTTGTTTTAATCTACTCCCTTGATTGTTTCTGATACGTTTATGGCAAACAGCTTGGCAATATTCAAACCGGCCGGCGTTTTTTCTTCAAAGATGACAATCTCGACATAGAATCTGTCTTCCCAGAAATCAATCCGATAATCAAATAGTAAGGTTTCATCGATCCGCGCCTCGGTGCCAGCATGACCAGACTCAGTCCACGGTGTTTCGGCTCCGGTTTCGATTCGGCTGTCATGATACACTGCTTGAGCATTGGTTTCGTTACCCATGTCAAAAGCCCTCAGCCTGAGACTGCGCGTGTTTCCTATGACATCACCATGAAAGTCCTGAAATGCGGATTTCACAAAACCGTTATCTATGTGCACCTGACCCTCACCGTTTATCAGGGCATAAAGCTGTGTCTCATTCTCCGCTACATCCATATTACCATCTCTGGTCCAACCGCTGATCTCGCTGTCCAAGGGTATTAGGTCAACGACGTCAATACTTGTCGACTGCTCGGTGTCTGTGCAGGCAAGAAATAGCAATGGCATCAAAGATATCATTAATTTCTTCATGTTGTCTCCTAATTTAATATCGTTATTTTTCTTACAATACTTTCGCCGTTACGGTACAGCCGTACAAAGTAGCTGCCTGACGTCAGTCGCTTTTGCAGTCGATAGTTTATTCTATGTTGGCCATGGGGGAGATCTCCCGCGAATATCCGGTCGCGAATTCTGCCTGCAGCATCGACCAGATCGATGTGAACCGGTGATGCTTTGGGCATGGAGAACGCAATAGTCGTGTTCTCACGGAATGGGTTTGGCGCGATTTGTATTGTACGGCGCGACGGTGTGACTGTCTCGAACTCCTTAATCTGAGAAGGGTTGTTTATTTCGATGAGATTGACGTCGGTTGAGCCGAGATCATAAGGCGGCTGAGCTGCCGTTTCAATGTGATGTATCGGCCAGGAAATTGGATTCCAACCGTGGGCTACGCGTTCTTCGTTGATCAACTCCCAGCCTCGATAATCGCAGGCAACCGTATCCAAACTCATAAGTAATTTGTTGGGAGTACAATTCGGACTTCCGCCCGGACCAGCGAGTATCGAGCCCCAAAGCGAATCGACAATGAAGATCCTTTGAATATTGTTTGGTGTTATCACATCCCGTATTTGCTGACTAAGAGAAGGCAGATAGGGATTACACCAGCCGCCGTGCAATGAACCCGGATTATGTATTGTCCCGTAATGATTTTTCATACAAAGGGTCACTTGCGCTGTGTCGTGATTCTTCAAGACTGCGGCGTTAATCAGATAGTCGCTCATCTCACTCAAGATCGTGCTCGGGTAACTGTTGACACCATTCACATTGAGCGGCTGCGCGTAATCATAGCCTATGCCCGAATGATTGGTTCCGAAACATCTTGGTGTATTAGGATCGTTACCCGTGTAGATGGTGTAACCGGCATCTGTCAGTTCCCAATCCGTGCGGTCCCAGATGATGATGTTGTTCTTTCTGAAACTCGAGCCGTTAAATTCCATTTGGGCAAGACCGTTGACGATGCAGTTAACAAACTCGCGATGGGTTGGCAAGTATTCATTAATCACGTTGACCTTGATGCCAATGATGTTGTTCTCAATGATGCCGGGGAAGATCGATTTCCAGGCCTCTCCCACTTCATCGATGCCAGTCAGGTGTTTTATTGATTCATCCATCATTATTTGGACAACCGCCTGATTGATGGTATTTCCAGTGGTTGCGTCTTCATGAAAGCATTGGATTACATCGCTGGAACGAAAGCCTTCGGCAATTTCGGCAAAAGGTATCTTAGGTTTGGCAATCAAGCCAAGCGTACCGACACCCAGGTATTTCAAGAAATCACGCCTTGATATATCCTTCATAAAACCCCCAATAGAGTCAATTCTACCCGGAAATGCCGATTTGTCAACAAAGAACGGCTATTGCTTTATGGAGCGAATGCTAGGCATACGGCACACAATGTAATGTTGTACTTCAACAAAAGAGTATCTTCTTACAGAATTACTGTATTGTTCAGATCAGAATAGCCAGGAGGCGAATATTTCTTGTCTCCAATTCAAGAGCGATATGCCGACCCCCGAGTAGTTAGAGATAATGGACGCGGTGTATGCCTCTAATACGGCGCCGGCTTGTTCAAAATCGGTTACCGTGTTATACAAGAAATAGCGTGCAGGCATATCAGCATGGTGGCCTTGTGTGGAACAGGGGTAGCAGATCGACCCAGAATCTGGGAATTGGAATTCAATAAGGTCTACTTTACTTAACAGGGTGTCCAAAAAGTCCTCGTATATCCAGGCTGTTTCATGTGTTGTACCGCATAGATAGGCGAACGAATTTTCCGGGTAACGCCAGTATAGACTTATGTCTGTCTCTGTGAAAGTTGCCGTCAGGGGTTCGGTCTTAATAAATGAATCGTTGACTTCGCAGATATACGTGTCCCAGGTTCCAGAATACAAAAAGTGCAATGTGCGCTCGCCTTGAGCGTGCGGCAGGAGCACCGACGCAGTAGCCGGGCCTAACATGTGCAGAAACACATCAGGGATACGAATGCCGGCCAGCGTCACGAGAATTATATTTCGGTCTAC
>Ga0209427_10000012_pt1 | contig 136526 bp, 122 predicted proteins | sample DeeMarSWOR136_30_FD_187465 | JGI IMG/M metagenome (GOLD analysis project Ga0209427, IMG submission 187465) | Marine sediment microbial communities from White Oak River estuary, North Carolina - WOR-1-36_30 (SPAdes) (version 2) | ecosystem: Environmental > Aquatic > Marine > Intertidal zone >... | reverse complement strand
ACCACCGCGTACATGCTTTTTTCATTGATTTCCAGGATGCGATTCATCCGCCTTAAGTCAATCTTGATGCAGTTGGGTCCGGCGGGATCGCTGTAAAGCCAGCCGGTGCTGGAAGCTTTGTACTGTACCTTGTACTGGTTGCAGAGTTTTACGATAGCCTGAACTTCTTCAGTGCTGTCGGGGAGTGTTATCGCTTCAAACCTGGCAGGCACGGGAATTCCCTGCCTGATGGGATATGCATAGGTCTCAGTAATAACCGGATCATCCGAAACGTATTCAGGTCCGAGGATATCTACCAGTCCTTTATAGAAATTCTTGTTTAACACCATGTTTCTATCCTCCTATATCGCCTTCTCAAGCAACTCGATTATATCGTAAACTTTAAGGTTACTGCCTTTACGTGATACAGCTTCTTTGAAGTTCTTGACACACCAGGGGCAGGCGGTAGCTATGGCGGAGGCACCGGTTAATTCAGCTTCATTGATCCTCTCAATGGCTGTCCACATAGAAAACTCCGGGTTGGACTCGTTTACTCCACCGCCGGCACCGCAGCACCAGGCGTATTCCTTAATCCTGTCCATTTCCACCAGCTTGAGTCCCGGGATGCTCCTGAGCACGTCCCGGGGTGGCTCGTACACACCGTAGGTTCCACGGCGGTACTCACGGGGCGGGTCCAGGGTGCGGATTTCATCGATTACTTCCTTGCCTTCCCAGTGTATCCAGGGTTCTCCCTTCCGGCCCAAGTGACAGGGATCATGGTAGGTCACTACCGTATCTACCTTTTTCCTGGGTGTCAGCTTGCTTTCTTTGATAAGCCGGGCGAGGTATTCCGTGATATGCAGCACTTCCAGGTCACCTTTAAATCCGTGCTGGTCATAGAGCACCTTGAAGGCCTGGTAGCCGTCGGCGCAGCCAGTCACCAGCATTTTAGCGCCTGACTTCTTGATCATGTCCATGTTCTTCCTGGCTTGGTTCAGGAAGTCTTCCTTATAGCCCATCTGATAAGCTCTGCCGCCGCAACAGGTCTCGTTATTACCGGCAATACCGAAGTTAACGCCGGCGTCCTGTAGCAACCTGGCTATGGTCTTCGCCTGGTTCCACATGTCTTTGTTATAACTGGTAAGGCAGCCGACATGGTAAACAACGTCTACTTTCTCCTTGGCGCAGTCCTTCAGGTTCATTCCGTCAACCCAGTCTCCGCGCTTACTCCTGGTGCCGGGAACCATCGTCCCCTGTTTGCGCAAGAGGTTAATCACCTTGTCGAGGGCAGGATTGGTACGACCGTTTTCAACGCAGCTTATCCTTATTTCATTTATCGGACCCATGACTTCCATATCCATGGAGTATTTGCAGGAAGTATCGCAAGCGCCGCACATCTGGCAGTTGTAGACTACCTCGAGCAGTTTATCGGTATAATCAAGTCTATTTTCCAGCAGGGCCGTGCCCATAACCATACGACCGCCTCCGCAGTACGAATGGAACTCATACCTGGAGATGCTGGGGCAGACATTGATGCGGTCAACACTAGATACCTTTTCGAGAGGCATAAACTTACATATTGAACACCGGCGGCATGTTTCCATATCATATCTACAATCTTCTAATGCCATTTTCAATTCTCCTTATAGTTTTTACCTTGAGAAACCTAGAAACTTGGGTCCTCAGAAACATAATTTTCCGGGATTCATGACGTTATCCGGGTCAAATATCGTTTTTACTCTTTTCAACATTTCTACCGTGGCAACATCTTTGTTCAGAATATACCGGGCGGTTTCCCCGTAAGGTCTGGAGAAGAATGCGCCGTTGGCTATCAACGGATCGATTACATCGTTGGTAAGGTTTCTGACCAGTCTGACTTCCCTCCGGTTGTTCGAGTCATAGAACAGGTTGAACTCAACATGGTAGTTTGCACCCTGCACCAGCGGCTGGATATACGTTCCCATGTAGGGTACGGGATAGCCGGCCTGACTGGCAGCGTCGTACATGACATCTAACAGCACTTCCACGTTCTGTAAGTTGGTAATAAAAGCGATGTCCTGGCAGGCACCACTGGCGCGGAGTTTCCAGTAAGGTTCGGCGGAAGGAGCCTGGGCGGCTTTCAGGAACTCGAAGGCACTAATCCTGCCTGCTGAACGGGCTGCCTCCACCTGGGCGCGCTGGGCTATTCCCCTGGCGTCCTCTTCGTGGACTTTTACCCTCTCTTCCGGATAATAATCGTAACCTGCCAGGTTGTAAAACAGTATCCAGGGTGGCAGGCTGTCGTGGATTTCCCGATATTGCTTGACATAATTCTTAGACATCATGGTAGCCAGGTTCGTCCTGTTCAGGATGAAGCACTCGTTGGGCATCCTGAGTCTGATTAGCCAGTGAACCATTTCCATCAGCTTGTCCAGGTCTTTAGAGCCCACGAAGTAAGGTTCTTCGACTCTGGGCAGGAGTTCACACCTGGCCGATGACCAACATACAATTCCCATCGTTCCCTGCGAACCGCCAATCATGCGGTACCAGGAAGCTGATGAAGGCCCGGCAGGCGTTACCTGCGCTCCGCCGGCTGCCCACTGTTCTTCAAGACTACCAGGCCCGGCTGCTGCCCCCGTGCGAAACATGTCTCCGGTACCAAAGATGATTTCCACGCAGTTCAGGGGATCGGGTAGATCCCAGTGGTAGATTGGCAGGACTACCGGCTCCCTCTCCAGCATACTGGCGGTAACGGACTTCGTTTTCCGCGGCATTAAAGGCATATTGAGTCTTAGTTTTTCCTTTGTTACTGTTGGTATCAACTCACCGAAAGTCACACCAGGTTCGAACATGGCCACGCGGTTCAGCCTGTCTACTCTTATAATTTTTTTCATGTCGCTTAAATCGACGATAACGGCGCCTCCGGCAGCGGGGACAGTATCACCTTTAAAATGCGGAGGGCCCGAACTCACCGGCACCAGCGGAGTCAAGGTTTCTCTCGACAATTTGACCAGCTTCACAATATCGTCGGTACTTCTAGGTTTGACCACGCAGTCAGGCCTGACCGTATTTATGAAACTCATATCTTTTGCGTATTCGCCCAGTACTGCCGGCTCGTAAATCACGTTATCAGCGCCGACTACTTTTACCAGTTTCTCTTTTTCAATCATTGTTCCCCCTTTCTGTTTTTCCCCATCTCCATACGTCAATGTAAATATATCTTTCCTCAAAACCTGTCATATTCGGGTAATTTGTTTATGTTTAACCCACTTGAATTCCGGTCTGCCCTCGGCTAATTGTATATCGAAGTGAAAAATGGGCCTTTTTACATCTGTGACCGTAAGGGGACAGTGCTTGAGTCCCTTAGGGAAATATGCCATAAAGCTTTTTATGACGGAGTATTTTTCATCATCAATCCATAATTCGGCTCTAGCTCCGAGGTCCGTCGGATCTTCAGGATTGGTTCCAATGAATCCAATAATCTCGTCATGAGGATGAATATGAGCCTCGTAAACACCAGGATTCGGACCGGGCGAAATCCAGGCGCAGTTCACGTGGAAGGCCCCCTTGAGTATTTCGCCATTAACCATGAGTATTTGGTTCAGTCCAGGGGCTCCTTTAAATCCAGGACGCGGGGGTGGAGCCTTCGTAATGATATAATTCTCGTATTTCAAAACCACCTCCAGATAATATCCATAACTATTTTTATTTTACTAATCTATTATCCATTGCCAAAAATATAAAATATTTTTCAATGTAAAATAACTTGTTCGAAATAATGAAAATTCAGGGCAGAGTACTTATCAAAATTATAATCGTATCCCGAAACATATTTCAACAAAACATAAAAACATGGAGTGCTTTAATTAACGAAATAGAACTGGGGATGCCTGTTTCAGCCTTGACAAAAGATGTCAAGATGGCGATAATAATGAAACCATCTGTCCATTATTCAATTTCAAAGGAGGTTGATAATGAGATGTTGACGATACAGCACGCCTATAGACGTAATCATATTACGTAAGGAGGTAAAGAAACATGAAAAAATATCTGTTTGTATTATTGGTGATTTTAGTTGCTTCTAGTATCATATTTATCGGTTGTGGTGAACCTGAAAAGACTGTCCAGCCAACTACCACCCCGACCGCCACTCCAACAACTCCCCCTGCAGACCAGCCGAAAACCGGAGGTACCCTCAGAATAATCTGGAGTACCGGTCCCGGGCCCGGCTGGGGATGGGCACCGGCAGTCTTCGGTGGTGAGGGAGCCTATGCGGATATGGCTATGGAACCCCTCATGGAAGGCAAGTTCCTTGGTGGAGAGAGGGTGCCGAGACTGGCTACAGATTATTCATATTCACCTGACGGCAAAGTCATAACCTTCAATCTAAGGCAGGGCGTCAAGTTCCATGATGGTACGGATTTCAATGCCGATGCTGTGAAATATACCCATGACGCTCTGATAGCATCAGGTAGGATGACTTCCAATCTGTTGTCATGCGATGTTATCGATGATTACACGGTCAGTTTCACGTTTGATGAAGCTCTAAATACAAACTTCTTTGCCGTGGCCGGTCAAATAATAGCATCGCCCACATTCGTGGAAGAACATGGCCCGGAGTATGCCGCCTTCCATGCTTGTGGAACCGGCCCGTTTAAACAGGTTTCCTACGAGGAGAATACCAAGGTAAGGCTGGAAAGATTCGATGACTACTGGGGCCAGAAAGCTTATCTTGATGCTATCGAAGGCACATTTATTCTTGATCCGGTGACCCTAGTCATGGCCATGCAGGCAGGACAGGGCGATTGTTGTCACTCGAGAGATGCCAGGACGATAGCTGACCTGAGAGATGCCGGCTTTAATATCAATGAGACCCTTATGGGCATGGAAGCCATGTACTTCAATAGCCGTGATGAAGATTCTCCTTTCCACGACGTTAGAGTGCGTGAGGCTTTCGAATATGCCATCAATAAGGAAGGCATTGTAAAAGCTCTGGGACACGGCTACTGGGAAGAAGCTTATCAGTTCCAGATGCCGGGCATGACCGGCTATCTGGACGATATCGTGCCACGCAAATATGACCCTGAGAAAGCCAGGCAGTTACTGGCAGAGGCAGGGTATCCGAACGGATTTAAAACTACAATTGTTCATGGTGAATGGGATTTCGGTGACGGCGTCCAGAGCATACAGGCCGATCTGGCAGATGTCGGAATCGAGGCCGAAATAGTATCGGTCCAGTTTGGGACGTGGGCTACAACGCGGCAGGAAGGTTGGGATGGTGTCTTTATTGCCGGGTCAGGGATGGTTTCTGACTTTAACGGCACCCTGGCGATATATTTCCGCCCGGGCATGACCGAAATGTACAGCGTAGCGAGACCGCCTGAATTAATGGACGCTGTTGACACAGCCATTCGGGCAATCCCGGCGGATGAAGAACTGACAAATATATGCTCCAGAATAATCTACGACCTGGTTCTGTGGGCTCCTATTCAGCATCACGGTGATAACATGGCTTACACGGACAGAGTTCACGGCCTTAATCAAGGCACTTACGGTAACTGGGGTGCTTTTGATGCCGAACTGGTATGGCTAAGTGATTAGGTAGTTACTTTTGTTTTAATTATCCCGGCGGAGGCTTATAAGCCTCCGCCGGGAAACTCCGGTACAGATACAATACAGTTATTCCAGCGGGACATAAGGTCACGTAGATTAAGACGTGTTCTTATGTCCCTCCAGAATTTTTCTGAGGTAAATATTGTGTAATGACAACCTATATTATCCGTAGGTTAATACAGTCGGTTATTGTCTTTTTTTTAATTACCATTTTAGTCTTTTTAGTCATGCGCCTGCTGCCTGGAGACCCGATATACATGATAATATCCAAAGCAGCTTCAGAGACGGCCACGGAAATGCAGCTGGATAAGATCAGGCATGAATACGGCTTAGACAGGAACATGGCCGTGCAATATTTAGACTGGTTAGGAGGCGTGTTCCGTGGGGATTTCGGGGTTTCAATACTCACTAACATGGATGTACGGGAAGAGATATTCAGGCGTTTACCTAGAACACTTCATCTTGGCATTCTAGCCCTGATATTCAGCTTCTTTCTGGGCATCCCGGCAGGCGTTATCAGTGCAGTGAGGCGAGGCACTTGGATAGATACGATAGTAACTTCGCTGGCGAACATAGGCATCACCATACCCGTTTTCTGGCTGGCTGTCGTACTCATGTACGCGTTCGCGCTTAAATTGCATTGGCTTCCCGTCTTTGGCTACACTTCCCCTTTTACCGATTTCTGGGAGAATACCAGACAGATTATCATGCCGGTCTTTTGCCTTGCTGTCACTACCATCGCGGGAGTCGCCCGCCAGGCACGGTCAAGTATGCTAGAGGTCATGAGTCAGGATTATGTTAGAACAGCCTGGTCCAAGGGGTTGAGCGAGCGAAGGGTGATATTCAAACACGGTTTGAAAAACGGCCTGATACCGATTATGGTCTTCTTGGGATTGGGACTCAGCGTTATTGTTGGCGGCTCAGTTCTGATTGAGACGGTATTTGCTATCCCTGGCATGGGAATGCTGGCGGTAACCGCCATGGGTAACTCGGATTACCCGGTAATCCAGGGTGTTGTCCTGGTTTTCGCAATCATGGTGCTGATGACAAACCTGCTCGTGGACCTGTCTTACGGATGGCTTGATCCCAGGGTACAGTATAGATAAGGGAGTGTCTCCAATATGGTGGAAGGAATCGGCATCTCATCGGAAAATGAAACGCCGCCTCGTGTTAGCGAGTTGAGGCGTTTTTCCAGGGTATTCTTGGGGCGGGGTCTGGTTGTGTTCGGCATGATCGTTATCCTCATATTCCTGATACTCGCCATATTCGCTAACCAAATCGCGCCCTATGACCCCCTTAAGAGAAACCTCGATGAAGTTTTACAGCAACCCAACGCGAAACATCTACTGGGGACTGACCAGATTGGTAGAGATACCCTAAGCCGGCTTATACACGGTGCACGGATATCGCTGATTGTAGGTGTAATGGTGGTTACTATTGCTGGCGGGTTTGGAGTGGTACTGGGAGCCATCTCCGGTTATTTCGGCGGTGTCATCGGCGCCATCATCATGAGGCTGATGGATACACTGATGACTATTCCCATGATGATACTGGCGCTGGCTATTTCAGCGCTACTCGGGGGAGGTCTGAAAAACGTTGTCATCGCCCTCGGTGTTGGCCTGATACCTGGATATGCCAGGATGATGACCTCTCAGGTGCTGGTTGCCAAGGAGACCGATTATGTCATGGCCGGGCGTTCAATGGGGGCCACCAACGCCCGTCTTCTAATCCGCCACATCGTGCCCAACTGCTTTTCGCCCATCCTGGTCATGGTAACCATGATGATGGGTACGACCATCCTGGCCGAAGCTGGCTTAAGCTTTATCGGTATCGGTATTACGCCGCCAACTCCCGCCTGGGGCAGCATGGTTACCGATGGCCGAAATTTCCTTCTTTCCAATCCCATGCTTTCCATTGCCCCCGGTGTGGCCATCATGCTGCTGGTTTTCAGTTTTAATATGGTTGGCGATGGATTAAGAGACGCCCTGGACCCGAGGTTAAGAGGAATCATATGATGCGAGACATTATTGAATCGGCCTATCCATAGAGTGCTTACCTCTAACTAATTAGTATGCATGTAGAGTTTTCATTGGGTTTTTCTCTTTAGATGAAATAAAATATATTGGATGACCATAATTCCTGATACAGGTTTGTAGAAACCTGAAATCATCAAAATCAATAATGATAAAAATAAGTAACGAAAGGAGAATAGTATGGATCTAGGATTAAAAGACAAGGTAGCGGTTATCACCGGCACCGGCAGTCAGATAGGCTTTGGCAAGGCAATAGCCCTGACATTAGCCAGAGAAGGCTGCAACGTTGTCGGGATTGACATTGACGGCGAAGGGGCCGAAAAAACAGCTGCCGAGGTGATGGCGTTGGGGCGTAGATCACTGGCTTTCAAAACGGATATAACGAAAAGGGCTGAGGTAGACGCCGCAGTAAAGAAGACATTGGAGGAATTCGGCAGGATAGACATACTGGTAAATAATGCCGGCATGGACCCGGGCTGGGTACCGTTTATAAAGATGAACCTTAATGACCTTAAAAAAGCCATGGATGTTAATCTTTACGGAGGGATGAATATGGTGCAGGCGATAGCCCCGCACATGATTTCACGTAAATACGGGAAGATTGTGAACTTTTCCGGTGGACAGGGGGGCCCAAATTCTACCTCCTACAGTACATCCAAAGGCGCCGTAGATTCCTGGTCGGAAGTGCTGGCAAAAGAACTGGTTTCCGAGGGAGTTCTGGTTAATACCTTTCTCCCGCCGCCGGCTAAGACCCAGCTTGGTGAGGACCACCTTCCCCCCGATTTCGCGGATAGAGTCGGGAAAATGATGCCCATGGGACGGCTTTGTGTACCCGAGGAAGTCGCGTCGATAATTGCCTATATGGTCTCGGACACCAACAGCTACATGGTGGGACAGTATATCAAACTATAACTGATTGTGGTCAAAATGAACTAACGGGAGTTAAGAAAGATGGCAAGGGAATTACAGGAATTAGAGGCTAAAATTAAAGCCCTGGAAAACGAGGTACAGCGGTTAAAAGATATTGAGGACATCAAAAAATTACAGCGTGCCTACGGGTATTATCTCGAGCATTGGATGGCGGAGGATATTATCGATTGTTTTGCCGATGGACCTGACACATCTGTCCGGGTAGCCGCCGGTCATTATATCGGTAAAGAGAATATCCGTGACTTTTTCCATCATGGACGTAAAAACGTAGAAATGAAATGGGAAGAGAGTGGTGAGTTCCTTCATCAGGTTATGCAACTTTCTGGGGTCGTTAACGTTGCTCCTGACGGGAAGCGAGCCTGGGGAAGATGGTATGGATTTGGTGCTAATGCCTTCCCAGTTCAGAGAGGTAAAGTAAATCCAGGATGGATGAACGGGGTTTATGAAAACGAATACGTGAAACAGGACGGCATATGGAAAATAAAGTCTATTCACTGGTGTATGACATTCCATACTCCGTATACGGTGGGCTGGGTTGACCCGGAAAGACGGGATGATACACGAATGGATCGCCCATACGAACGGAAATCAGATTTAAGACCCGATGGCCGACCTGAAGAAACACTGTATCCATCAGGATTCATTTGTCCATTCCACTTCGCCAATCCAGTGTCCGGACGTAAAACGATCTAAATACCGGTAAAACTACCCAAAATACCGCTACGATTGTTTTTTACTTAAACGATTGAGCTATCTTCTTGAGCTCATCCAGAGGCATTTTTTTACCTACTGAAAGCGTTATCTCGTATTGGCCAGACTTCCCGGGCATCAGCCACCAGAGCTGGTAGTGCTGTTCTCTGTCTATTATAACACCCCGATACTTACCGATATCCGTTGGTTCTCCGATGGCTGCGATGACGTCTTCTCCCTCAGGCTGCCATTTAATGTTTATTCCCATCTTACATTGAAGAGTATATTGTTGACGGCTTTTTCCGGCGTCACCCATACTGATTATCCGTTTTTCAATAGGATTTTCTGCCAGGTATACTTTAACTGAATCGTCCTGCGTATAGACATCCTGTACCACGTAGTCTTTCGGAAGATAGCCCGGCTGGGGTACGGCAACACCCAGAAATCGGGCGGCTTCTTCCATGGTTACCTTTTTCGCCGTCATTTCTATCCTGTCGAAAAATCCTTCATGTTGGTCCGAACGAGTGTATGAAGAGGCCAGCACGATATTGATAAACATCATGGGCTGACTGACCCTCTTCCAGATTATCGGGCAATGTACCATCCCCTTGGGGACGTATACTACCGATGCAGAGTTAATGATATTTTTCGTTTCCTCTTCGCCCAGGTATAGTTCGACATCCCCGTCAAAGATCCGCTGGTCCTCCGGGGTACCCATGAAACAAAAAAACTGGTCAAAATCATGGGCATGGGGGCGTTCCATCTGGATGGGTTCATTGATGTAGGTATACCTGATCCCGAAATCCATTTCCGGGTAATAATTTTTACTGTCAAATAATAGCCTTGGGGTGTACGGAGGGAAAATGTTCCATGACAGCGGGTCCCGGACAATATACTTCTCATACTTCGTTGTTTCCACTTATTTATCTCTCCTTTTCTCTAAGATCCATATTCACGGTATAACCTCCATATTATCAAATGAGTCGAGTCTCACCTTGCCAGTCCGCAAGGTAAGAATAACACCATGAGTATCCTCTCTTTGTCCGAAGTTACTTAAGAGCGCGACACAGGAGTCAGTTTAAAGTCGCCAACTTCGGGAACGACGACGCCCATCATGATAGGACTTTTAACATTCTTGAGGAACAAGGGGAAGTGACCGAGACCGGCCGGTACATAAATACTGCAGGATGCATCGAATTTTATCTTTTCCAAACCATCTCCTTCGCCCAACCAGAACTCTCCTTCACCTCCCAGATAGCTGGTATCGTACGGGTCATTGCCAAAGAATATGAATATTTCCGGGTAGTCGTGTTTATGCGCGCCGAAATCCTTATCGCTGGAAAGTAGAGTCATGTCGCCCATGATCCAACCGTACTCGATTTTGGAGGTGGCTTCTTTCACGTTATCATTGGAAAATATCAACCGCGGACCGGTAGTGGTTTTGTTAGTTAAGGGGATCTTATATGTTTCGGGTATCCCGAATTTCATGCCTCCATCAGGCCCTGACCCGATGATCACCTCCGCTTTGCGGGTAACGTATTTTTCATATTTCGATTTCATTATTTATTCATTCCTTTTCATTTGTTTTTCATACCTGGGTAGCCCCATGCCCTTAGTGGCTTCCAGCCCGTCCTCCGGTCTCGAGTATTTACCGCTCAAGACGCAATTGACGAAGAAATAAGGCAAACCGACTCTGGTGTGTCGAATCGGGCAATGCATTAACCCAGCCGGTACATGCACCATACAGGGCTTATCGATAATATATTTTTCACCGCTGTCGCCCAGGTGCAGCTCGCACTCCCCATCGAAAGCCGTCAGATCATCGGAACAGGGGACGAAACAGAAGATCTCGTCGAAAGGGTGACTATGGGGTGGTTCGAAACCTTCGAAAGGCTGGCTGATATGAGTAAACCTGATCTGGAAGTGGTTCTTCTCATCATCGAGCCCATAAAACATCATGGCCTTTTTGGGTGGATAAACATTCTGGTAGTGGACATCCCGGGTGAAAAGGTGGTCATATTTTTTGGGGGTAGTCATTTTTCCAATATCCTCCTAATCTTTAAACTAAAAAAAGGACGTTGTCTAATTTTTTGTGCCTATAGCGGATAATGGGAGTGCATCTCCCAACAAGAACGTGTCTATCATTATGAAAAATCTGACTTATAATCGCCTGTCGTTATTTGTAGGTCAAAGTGAAAAACCGGTCTTTTTATGTTTCTAACTATTAAAGGACAATGTCTGAGTCCAGACGGAACATATACCAGGAAAGAGCTTGTCAGAACGTATTTTTCATCATCCATCCATATCTCAGCTTCTGCTCCTAGATCATGTAAGTCATCAGGATTGGTTCCCACAAAGCCTATAATTTCGGGGTATGGATGGGTATGACAATCCATCTTACCAGGATCTTCCCCAGCTAACATCCAGGAGCAATTCATGGTGATGGCTCCTTCAATTCTCCCGCGGTTTATACCAAGAATATGATGTAATTTGGGAACCTCAAACTTACCGAAGGGGCGCTCGCCGGCTTTCATAGGTTTGAAACCCGTGTCTTTTATGAAATAGTTTTCATATTTTAACTTTGACACTAACCCCATCCTTTCGGCCAATCGTTGGTACAAGAAATCGACCATCCCGATGTTTATTTGCCGGGCAGGAAAAAGAAGGTTTCTATTCTTTCACTGGTTTGACATCGCGTTTTTCAGCGGAGGGCATGATGGTCACCTGCATAACCGGTCGCTTTACATTTCGGTAGGTAAGTGGGAAGTGCACAAGTCCTCGTGGCACATAGACAGCCGATGACGTAGTAAGTACGACCTTATCGCGCTCTTCTCCCTCGCCCAGCCAGAATTCTATCTCGGCACCCAAGTCTGTTGTATCCTGTGGATCGGTGCCGAGGAAAAGAAATATCTCTTCGTAATCATGCTTATGGGATGCGAAGTCTTTGTCACTTTGCGTCTGTCCCATGGTGAGATCCCCGGATATAAAGCCATACTCGATGATAGAATTAGCGGCTGACACCAAATCCTTCGAGATTATTACCCGTGGGCCGGTATCGATGGGGCTTAGTACCGGCAACTTGTCTCCCTCGGTTATTTCATCCTTGTAGGTCTGGTAATTGACGACCGCAGGTTTCCTGACGACATATTTCTCATACCTGGACTGGGCCATTTCTGTCCCCCATTGAATTCAAGAGAATCTTCAAATCACTCTCGCCGATAATATTGTATCCCCCCTTTAATTGTCAAGCTTCATTGACAAAAGATATTGGTATTTCTAAAATGGTTAAGCCACTAAATATGTCTCATAAACGGAAAACTATACTCTCAATTATTTGCCGTTATATTACTAAGCTTCATGAATATATTAATGAAAGAGGTGAAAAGATGTCTAAAACAGGTAATTTAAAGTATTTTTTAACAGAAGAGGATGGGATTATTCAGCCGGGTATGAATGAGGCTATTATACACCGTATTGTCAAGGCTGATGGCGGACTTCTGGGTCCGGATTTTGGTATAGGCTGGCACCCGGTAACCCAGCCTTTTAATATGGTCGAGGAAGCTCATAAGCACGACTATGCTCAGATTCTGGCCTTCCTCCCTGGAGATATTACCAACCTGGGAGAACTCGATGCGGAGATCGAGTTCTACTTAGATGGCGAAAAGCACGTCATCAATAAAACGACCGTTGTTCATATCCCCGGTGGGATAGTACACTGCCCATTGTATATCAAACGGGTAGGTAAACCGTTTCTGTTCAACAATATGTATTTCATCGATGAGTATAAAGCCGAACCGGTGTAAAGATATTAGGCAGTATTAAAATCTGTTTCATTTTATTAATAACTAAAGGAGATTTGAAAAGATGGCAGGTAACAAGTACGCAAAATATGTCGTTAACAAGGCAATGAGGCCTGACAGCTTCATGGATCCCATGGCTGCTAGTTTTATGACAATGCCTCCCCTGATTTTCTTAAATGGCGATGTGCCCATTGAAGGTTCAAATCAATTTCTCGAAGTAGTCTGGATTTGGGATGAGGGCGCAGCAGCGGTCAATCCTGATAGACCTCCCCATTCGCACGAATTTGATGAATTATTTGTCTTCCTCGGCAATAATTCTGAAGACCCAGATGACCTGGGAGGAAAAGTTGAATTCTGGCTGGGTGAGGGAGATGATACAGAAAAATATACTTTCACCACCTCCACGTCTATATTTGTCCCCAAGGGACTGGTTCACTTACCGATGGTCTTTAAAGATGTTAAAAGACCTTTCCTCCTAGTGACAGTAGGCATCAACATGGGAAAAGAGTGGGTTAGAGCCAAGGCTCCCAGGTAGATAGCTGAATGCTAGAAAGGAAATTTCATCTAACACTTGTCTTTCAATTAGAGACGGTGGAGAGTCAGTCTCTCTCTGAAACACGATATATCGTTAATCTGCTGATCGGATTTGTTTCTTTGCCTACCCTACTATAATCATTTATCCTCCCTTTTAATGATCTTATAACTAGTATCGCTTAATGGGGGCAGACAAAAGCCATATGATTCATGGCTTTTAGGTGTTCTAGATTTTTCCTTAGGGGTAAAGAACTGATTGAGTTAGTTAATTGGTTTGATTTTATACTTACCAATGGGTACCGGACGAGTTGATAGCTCCATCTTATCTTCATTTTGTTTTAGAATTATCCATTTGAGCCAGTTTTTATCGTCACGCTCCGGAAAGTCTTCACGGAAATGGAATCCACGACTTTCCGTCCTCATCAAAGCTGCTCTGAACGTCAACTCGGCGCATAACGCCATGCTTCTTACCCCGTGGCATTTGCTCAAGTAGTGAAGGTCTTTTGCCTGCAGAGTGGGAATCCTTACTTTCAGCTCGTCAAGCTTGGCTAAGGCTTCTTCCAGACGCTCTTTACTCCGGCGAAGATTATATTTCATCGGTGCGGTGACATCCTGTAGAACAGATATAGCACCCAGTGGCGATAGGTTATTTTTACTTTGCATCGGGGTAAAAATCTCGGTTTTTAACGACTTCGTTCCGGCAACGCTAATATCAAACGAAGCAGTTTCAGCGGCATAACGAGCGGCTGAAGGAGCAGAACCAAATATCTTGACGAAAAGCGCCAAATGGAGTATCTTTTTACAGCTTGCCATCTGTTTCTCTTTAATCCCGAGGTCGGTTTTGAATCAGTCCAAAGAAATAAACCGGAGCAAAAAAATGATTATTCGTGACCTATCGAATTGAGAAAGGAGGATATGGAAATGAGTAAATACGCGAAGTATGTGAATGATTTAAGGCTGTGGACGGAACTAGTACGCCCATCGTATCGCGGCAAGATAGCCGATTTTCCGCTGATTTTCGACCAAAAGGTCTTCCCGGAGGCCAAAATCTGGATAGAAACGTTCCATGTATATGCGCCAGGCTCAGGAGCCATGGTTCCCGGCGAACTACCAATAATTGTTAATGGCGAAGAGATACCCGGCAGTGGCGACGGCGGACAGCACACGCACCCTGACTACGATGAACTTTTTCTTTTCTTCGGGAGTAATCCGCACGATGTCCTGTCGCTGGGGGGTGAAGTGGAGTTCTGGCTAGGCGAGGGAGAAGATGCGCAGAAATTTATCGCCAGGACCCCGACGGCCGAGTGGGTACCGCGTGGTGTGGCGCATAACCCGCACTATTTCACCAAGGTTGCCAACCGCGAGCGACCTATCATCGAAATGGCTATCGCTATGACACCCAAGTATAACCTTTCCTCCGCCACTTCCAGCCCGACTCCATTACCGCCGGCTTTTTCTTTTGAGAAAGTCGGGAAAGAACAAAAGGGTAAAGGTCTATATACCAAATATGTCAATGAGATAAAATTCGCCACGGACCGATTGTTACCATCTCACCGGGGTATGGTAGCCGTGCCCTCACTCATGTTCGATAAAAATATCTACCCGGACGCTAAAATGTGGGTAGAAATTTTCCACGTTTACGCCGCAGGGGCCGGGATAATGCTGCCCACTCTTGAGCCAATTATCTTAAAAGGCGGTATGCCTGGTACCGGCGCCGAGACCGGTGGTCATGCTCACGACTTCGATGAACTCTTTCTGTATATCGGGCTTGACCCACACGACACTCTGAATCTGGGAGGCGAGGTCGAGTTCTGGCTTGGGGAGGGAAAAGACGCAGAAAAATTCGTCACTACCAAGGCAACGGCTGTCTGGGTGCCTGCGGGCGTGTTTCACAATCCTCAGGTTTTCAGGAGGGTTGACAGGCCATATCTCATGGTGGTTATAGCCATGACCGGCGAATACGCTGAAGGCGGCATGCGTTTCGCACCGTTACCACCGGGCTTTAAACTTTAATCTAAACCGAAGAATTAAGCAGGAGGATAAGATGGTCAATCCGAAAAACGGTGAACAGGTTTTCACCAACTGCACAACAGGCGGGCCTGTCAATGTCTACGTAAAGGAGGGGGAAATAACGCGCATCGAACCGCTGGAACTCAGTAAAGATGACGCGACTTGGGTCATCGAGGCACGCGGCAAGAAATTCTCCCCGGAAAACATAGCGAGGGTCTCCCCATATACCCTGGCTGAAAGGTCGCGAATATACGGTACCAGCCGTATTCTTCATCCCTTGTTAAGGGAGGACTTTAACCTACGCGGAGACAGGAAGGTCGGAAACAGGGGTAAATCAGGCTACAAGCAAATAAGCTGGGAAAAAGCCCTGGATATTCTTTATGAAGAAATAATCCGAGTTCGTACGACTTACGGTCCCGGTGCTATGCTGAGTACACCTTCTTCACACCATAACTGGGGAAACGTAGGGTATCGCCACAGCACGTATTTTAGGTTCATGAATATCCTGGGCTATACATATGCTGACCATAACCCGGATAGCTGGGAAGGCTGGCACTGGGGTGCCATGCATAACTGGGGGTTTTCCTGGCGGCTGGGAATACCAGGGCAGTACGACCTCCTGGATGATGCCCTGAAGAATACCGATATGATTATCTTCTGGTCGAGTGACCCATCAACTACCAGCGGCATTTACGCCGGACAGGAATCAGCCATCCGGCGTTTATGGCTGAAAGAACTGGGAGTGAAGATGGTATTTATTGACCCCTTTTATAATTTCACCGCAATCAACTACTGCGATAAATGGTTCGCTCCCAGACCGGGCACCGATGCAGCTTTCGCCGCCGCTATAGCTTATGTCTGGCTTATCGAAAATCTTTACGATAAAGACTATGTTAAAACGCGCACCTATGGTTTTGAGAAATGGTGCGACTATCTTACGGGAAAAGATGACGGTGTCGCCAAAACACCGGAATGGGCCCAGAAAGAATCCCTGATACCGGCCCGTGAAATCAGGGCATTAGCCAGGGAATGGGGCAAAAAGAAGACCATGCTGGCGGCCGGAGGGCTCGGTGGTTGGGGCGGCGCCTGCCGTACCGCCTATGGAACAGAATGGGCCAGGATGATGGTGCTACTTGCGGCAATGCAGGGGCTGGGTAAACCGGGCAGCAATATTTGGTCGACCACTGGCGGTGCCCCGTTTAATGGTGATTTCCTTTTCCCTGGATACGCTGAAGGCGGTATATCGGGAGACCCGGCAAATTCCGCTTCTGCTTATCAGTGGGTCCCACGCGGCATAACCGCGCACCCGACGAGTTCATCGCTGAACAATCCCGGCGGGCAACATATACCCAGGATTCTCGTACCGGAATGTATCATGAATCCGCCCCAGTACTGGCGCGGAAAGGGGTTCTGTGGTAATTCCACCGAGACCCAGTTTATGCAATACAAATATCCTGAAGACGGTTATTCTCCTCTAAAGATGTTCTGGCGTTACGGCGGGGCTTATATCGGTACCATGAACAATACGAACCGCTGGGTTAAGATGTACCGGAGCCCCAACCTGGAATTCGTCGTCAATCAGTCAATATACCTTGAAGGTGAAGCTAAATTTGCCGACTTGATACTACCTGCCTGTTCCAACTTCGAAAGGTGGGATATCAGTGAGGCGGCTAACTGCTCCGGCTACATACCCCATTCGTCTTACGGGTGCAACCGTCGCATGATTATCTTCCAGAAGAAATGCATCGAACCGCTCGGTGAGTCCAAATCAGATTATGATATCTTTGCCATGGTCGCCAAGAGGCTGGGATTCTACGAGAAATTCTCAGAAGGTGGCCTGAACGAACTCGATTGGGTCAAGAAAATGTTCAAGGCCAGCGACCTGCCGAAATATGTCACTTGGGAAGAATTCGAGAAGAAGGGGTATTTCATCGTCCCGCTCCCGAAAAATTACAAACCGGCTCCCTCCTTGAGATGGTTTGCGGAGAATAGGAAAAAGGATGATATCGACTGGGGGCCTATTGGCGGTGCTACCCAAGGGCTGCCTGATTCAGCAGGTTACGTCGATACACAATCGGGCTTGATAGAATTTGATTCGCAGAGCCTCAAACGCTTTGACCCGGATGACAAAGAGAGGCCTACCGTTACTAAATATATCCCTTCCTGGGAAGGACACCACACCAGGTCGTTATATAAAAAATATCCGCTTCAGCTTATCTCACCTCATCCAGCATACAGTTTCCATACCATGTATGATGACAAGGGTTGCTGGATAAACGAAATACCGGAACACCGGGTCAAGATGGCGGATGGCTACTATTACTGGGTAATGCGCATCAACCCGGACGACGCGGAAAAGAGGGGCATCAAAGAGGGTGACATCATAAAAGCTTATAATGATAGAGGTGAGGTGTTGCTGGCTGCCCAGGTCACGGGACGAGTACCGGCTGGAGTGGTCCATTCCTACGAGTCCTGCTCTATCTACGAGCCTATAGGCGAGCCCGGTGAATCTCCCGACCGCGGCGGGTGTATTAACCTGCTGACAAATCACCGCTTCATCTCTAAAAATGCTTGCGGAATGGCTCCAAATTCCTGCCTGATTGAAGTAGAAAAATGGAAGTAGAACAAGGAGGATGAAAACATGACTAAGTGGGGTCTTGTAATCGATATATCAAAATGCAATGCCTGTTATTGTTGTTTTACTGCCTGCAAAGACGAATACTGGAATAACGATTATCCTCCCTATACTGCGGCACAACCCAGGCATGGTCAGTTATGGATAAACCTTCCCAAGACTGAACGTGGTAAACACCCCCATATCAAGGTTGCCTACATGCCTCTTCCATGCATGCAATGCCAAGACGCGCCATGCGTTAAGGCAGGTAAAAACGAGGCCGTTTACAAGAGACCTGACGGCATAGTGGTAATCGATCCACAAAAGGCTAAGGGACAGGAACAGATAGTGAAGTCATGCCCTTACGAAGTAATTTACTGGAATGAAGAGAAGAAACTTCCTCAGAAGTGCACTTTCTGTGTCCACAGGCTGGAACAGGGCCAAATACCTAGGTGTGTACAGGCTTGCCCGACCGGCGCTCTTACGTTCGGCGACCTGGATGACCCGAATAGCGAAGCATCTAAATTACTGAAATCGGCTAAAGCCGAGGCTTTCCACACCGAGTGGAATACTGCCCCCAGTGTTTACTACATAGACCTTTACAAGGTGACCAAGTGCTTCATCGCCGGAACGGTGGTATTAGGGGACACGGACGAATGCGCCGAGAGTGTAAAAGCCACCCTGATATATGATGGAAAATCAGTCAGGACAACAACCAACAATTATGGCGACTTTGAATTTGATGACCTCTACACTGGAAAATACAGGTTAAACTTGGAATTTGATGGTTATTCACAGAAAACAATCAACATTGACCTGAAAAAGGATAATTACATTGGTGAAATAATTTTGGACAGGGCTTAGGCTAGAGAACTTAAAAGTGTTAAAAGGGGGATAAATAAAGTGATTAATTTATTTGACCTTACAGGCAAAGTGGCAGTCGTTGCAGGTGGGGGCGGCGGAATCGGACATGCTCAAGCTCTGGGTTTAGCCGATGCGGGTGCGGATGTTATTATAGCCAGTCGAAAATTAGAGCATCTCGAGCCGGTAGTAAAAGAAATACAGGGCAAGGGGAGGAAGTCCCTGGCGATTGCGGTTGATGTCTCTCAGGAGAAGTCGGTAGCAGTCATGGTTGATACCGTTATGAAAGAATTTCCGCACATTGATATCCTGGTAAATGCTCATGGTATATCTATCCGCAAACCTGCCGAAACTTTCCCTATCGACGAATGGCAACAGGTAATGGATATCAATACCCGCGGCACCTTTCTGTGCTGTCAGGCAGTAGGCCGGGTGATGATCAAGCAAAAAAGCGGCCGGATTATCAACCTGTCATCGGTGCGGGGCAGGTATGGCCTGCCCGCGAACTATGCGGCCTATTGTTCAAGTAAAGGAGCAGTGGATACCCTGACGCGGACACTCGCCTGTGAGTGGGCCAAGTATAATGTACTGGTGAATGCCGTTGCGCCAACTGTCGTGGAGACTCCATTGACGCTGACACCCGAGGCGCTACTTAACCCGGATTTTGCCAAGTATATGAAAGGCCGCATCCCTATGGGTCGTTGGGCTCTTCCCGAGGACATTGTCGGTGCTACCATATTTTTTGCATCACCGGCATCTAATTTTATTACCGGGCAAATACTCTATATCGACGGCGGAGTGACCACCTGCTAACAGAATATTTGACAGTGAAAATTTAAGGAGGTATCCAACATGGGAAAAGAAGTACTGGTAGATTTAAGTCACCCCTTTGGTGATAAATGTCCCCTCTGGCCCTATTTTGCCGATGTCAAGATTGAGAGGATGCACTATATGGCTAAATCCGGTGTCCTCTCCCAGACGGTGACAACAGTAATGCACTGCACCACTCACGCCGATTCCCCGGCCCATGTTTTCGAGGGAGGACGTTTTACCCATGAAATCCCACTCACGTGCTATTATGGTGATGCCGTGATCTGGGATATTCCCAAGGGAAAATGGGAGTTGATTAGCGCCAAAGACCTGGATGCAGCCAATGAAAAACTGCCGATGAAAGAAGGCGATATTGTTATTGTACACACCGGCTGGAACAAATACTGGGGTGACAGCACTCAATATTTCTGCTATTCACCGGGGCTAGGCAAAGAAGCCGGCGAATGGTTTGTCGCTCATAAAGTAAAAGCCGTCGGTGTGGATCAACAGGCTTTAGACCACCCGCTGCATACCGCCATCGGACCTCATGGTCCCGGACCTCTCCGGCCAGATATCTTGGATGAGTATAAGCAACTCACCGGCCATGATGTGATTCAGGATTTCCCAGAGTGGGAGCCCTGCCATAACCTGATTATGAAAAACGGCATTCTGGGTTGGGAAAATGTGGGCGGAGATATTGCTAAAGTCGTCGGCAAACGTTGCAAAATATCCGGCTTCCCCATTCGCTGGTATATGGGAGACGGCTCTATTGTCAGGATGGTAGCCTTCATCGATGAGGATGATTTGAACGATGTGCCTGGCAGAGTATACAAGTACGGTACACAATAACCTGTTGTCAGTGATACTGATTATTTTAATATAGAGGAGGCGCCATGAAAAAGATCAGCCTGGGACAGGTCAAACCCTATGCGGCGCCAGGCCACTACGATATGACCGCCATGAGGTTGAGCGGCAAGGATGAAACAGGAGCAAATCAGTTCTGGGTGGGGCTTTCTTATTTTCTGCCTGGCGGCGGGGCAAAATACGCCTATGAAGACTCACCTACCGAGAAGGTATATGTAATTCTGGATGGCGAGCTTACCGTCAAAACAAAGAAAGAAGAGTTGACGCTGGGCCCTATGGACCTGCTTTTCCTGGCTCCGAATGAGGGAAGGGAAATCATTAACAAAACCAATAAGCCCGTAACTATGCTGGTGGTTATAAGTTACGAATAACCTAGAACTGCATGAATCGGTAAAGCGGTTTGTTTATCAGAGATCAGGCCAAACCGGTATATTTATTTTGTATTGCAGTCAAAATATACGATTCCATTTTTATGGGATGTTTTAATAAGCCGGTAAAATGATAACCAAGAGTTTACCGTGAATCACAGGAGTAGACGTTAATGTCTGGATTACTGGAAGGTGTTAAAATAATCGGTTTCGAGCAGGTTGTTGGCGTGCCGGCAGCCACGGCTGTACTTGCCGACTGGGGCGCCGATGTCATCAAGGTTGAGCCGATATGGGGTGACTGGCAAAGAAGCCTCGTAAGTTTTAATAGGACGCCTTTACTACTCAATCTAGAAAAGGGACAAATAGAGCTTCACTTCGAGTTCTTGAATCGAAGCAAGAGAAGCGTGGCTATCAATTTACGCACTGAAGAAGGCAGTTCAATAATTCACCGGCTGCTTAAGGACGCCGATGTTTTTGCCACTAACTACTCCATTGACGTTCTGGAACGTTTCGGACTGGACTATGCCAATCTGAAAGATAAATATCCAGGTCTGGTGCACTGCTTACTTACCGGCTTCGGGACAAAAGGTCCGAAAGCCAGAGACAGGGGTTATGACTACGTCGCGGCCTGGTCGTATGGCGGCCCGATGAGTTTGGTGACAGCTGACCCTACAAGTCCCCCCGCCATACAGCGTCCCGGCATGATGGACATGGTAACATCGGCCCATATCATCAGCGGCATTCTCGCCGCATTGTACTATAAACAACGGACCGGAAAAGGGCAGGGTTTGGAAGTATCTCTATACCACGCAGCAGTATGGACACTCGGCCTGGATACGCAGGTTTGCCTGTACGGGAATCCGCCTAGGATATGGGACAGAAGGCGTAACCCTAACCCTATGTATAATTCTTATAAAGCTAAAGATGGCAAATGGATGATGATGGTTCATCCCAATCAGGATTACTGGGAGCCATTCTGTAAGGCAATCGGCAAGACGGAATGGATAAATGACCCGCGTTATGCCACTATGGAAAGCCGGGAGCAAAACGCTGAAGCGATGATTAAGGAACTGGATAAACTCTTCGCTACCCGGACCTGGCCGGAGTGGGAGAAGGAATTCAGGGCGAACGACCTTATCGTCAGTGGTAACCAGACCATCCCGGAAATCCTCAATGATGAGCAAGCTATCATCAACGATTTCTTTACGGATATTGATCATCCCGTCGCGGGACAGGCCAGATTATTAAACAGTCCTGTACAATTCACGGAGACACCTGCCAGGATAAAAAATGTGGCCCCGCAACTCGGAGAGCATACTGAGGAGGTTTTATTAGAATACGGTTATTCCTGGGAAGATATGGCAAAATTTAAGGAGAAGGGCGTAATTCCATAATTCATGGTTTTTTAGTTGGAGGCGATAGATGAGATTAAAGGATAAAGTGGCACTGGTTACTGGCGCCAGCCGGGGCATCGGAAAGGCTATCGCTTTGGCACTGGCACGGGAAGGCGCTGACGTTGCCCTGAATTGTTCGATATCGGTCAAGGCAGCCGGGGAAGTAGCCGAGGAGATTGAGGGACTCGGGCGTCGCGCGATAGTTGTCCGGGCTGACGTGGCTGATAAAACGGCTGTCGATGTTATCATAAAGAAAGTCGTGACCGACTTCGGTAAAATCGATATACTGGTGAATAACGCCGGAATGTCCGTAGTCGGTGCCTCCGCAGGACTCGATGAGGAACTATGGCGTAAAGGTATAGACGTGATGTTGACCGGCGTATTTTTTTGTAGCCAGGCTGTAGGAAAAGTGATGATAAAGCAGAGAAGCGGCAAGATTATCAATATTGCCTCCATAAACGGTATCGGGGCTTTCCCGGAGAGAGTGGCGTACGGCAGTGCCAAGGCAGGGGTGATGCAGCTTACCAGGACCCTGGGCTGCGAGTGGGCGAAATACAATATCAACGTCAATGCCGTTGCCCCAGGTTATATAAAAACACAACTGGTCATGGATTTAATAGCAAAGGGAGTATATAACGCAGAAGAATTGGCGAAAAGGACGCCCGCCGGCCGGCTGGGCGAATGCGAGGAAGTAGCTGATGCCATCGTTTTCCTCGCGTCTGAAGAGTCGAAGTATATCGTCGGGCAGACTATAATCATTGATGGTGGCTGGTCGGCGTACATGTACGTTGAGTCCTGGTTGGAAAAGCCCAATTGAATGTGACGTTAAATCAAAATCTGTGTAATTACCTGATTTTAATATTTAATCATAATCCCGAACCTGTAATTCCCTGCCCCCAAGAGGAGTTAAGATGGTACAATGTGAGTAAATTCATGTAGAAGAGGTTTTATTCAGAAAAACTCATACTCCTGAGCATATCAGGTTAATATTAATAAGATAACATGTTTTAACCGAGAATTAGCTATATAAACAAGCGTGAATTGTTTACTCCCTCACCAAGATAGAAGGAAATGAAGGATGCCAGAAGTATTAAAATGAAGAACGGTAAACCAACGACTCAGGGTGCGTGCCCCATCTGTGGAACCAAAATGTTTAGAATCGGGAAGAGTTAAGTTTTTTAGTCTGGTAATTTCTAATATTGGGGAGGCTGGTACTCTATCGACGGATTACCGGCCTCTCTGATTTATGCAACAATTCAAGATAATGTGTTTTGACAATAAAAGTAAATGTGAATCAGAAAAATGTTCCTTTTTATTGTTTTGGACGGGGAGACCGACTCTCCACCGTCTCCAATCATAAGGATTCCTATCTCACTAGTGTTATGAACAACCCGCTTTATTCATTTCGATTGACGTAGTTACTTCGCACGATATATATTAAACCTATCCTTAAAACAGTATAAAATAACCACCGGATAAATGAAGAAGGGCATTGTCTTTAGTATGTTATAGTTGATAAAAAACGCAATTTGATCTTATCCGTATGGGTTATGGATTATGGTCGATAGGAAAGTAAAAAATAACACTAATAAAATTATCGAGTTCTATATAAAATGGGGACAAAAATCTTTCCTTTTTACACTGGTCTGCATTGTATGGCTTGCCTGGAGAATAAGCACAAAACCGTCAAGGTTAAACTACCCGTGTTCGCAATTCGCTATCTGGCAGATAACCCTCTACTTTAGTACAATATCAACCCCGCTAATTGGCATATGCCATAGGTGCATATCCTATATCCGTCAGAGAAATTACCATAAGATAGCCGGCGTAGTATTAATCATCCTTGTTCTTACGGGTACTTTTAGTCTTTATTCAGAGCACATTGAGAATCAATTAAGGATAACGGGTAGCGGTACAATCCCGGCTTCCTCCTCAGCTATCAGCCCATGGGTAAGCACGACGGATTTAGGGGCAGTCAGCCAGTATCTTGATTTTCCTCACAATATATCCCCGGACCATGCAGTTGTCAGCTTTAGCCATGACCCATTAATTGATTACGGTGGGGCACCACCCTATGACCCGGAATTCAATCCCGCTTATGATTTTGTTTGGGAAACGGTAGAAAAACTACGACTTGGCAACCATACAAATCCCCTTGACGATTTAATAGACGAGGGAGACACCGTTTTGATTAAACCCAATTGGGTGGGTTTCGGGCCCGGTACCTATACGCGACCTGAAGTTGTCAGGCCTCTGATAGATATGGCGATTGAAGCCGGCGCTGCCCGTATCTACGTAGGCGATGGCGGGGAGGACGTTGCCGGAACGAACACGGTTATGACCAGCGCCAATTTCACGTCCATGGTCAGCATTCTGGACTCCCTTTACCCGGCAATTGATATCCGAACGGTGAATTTGAATACGAGAGGCGATGGCTGGCACTGGGTAAGTCTCAGCAGTAACAGCAGTTTTGCCGGGAGCGGTATCGATGAATACGCCCTCGGGACAGGAAGCGCCACGTTGTTCGACCACGATTATTACCACGCCTTGGATAATCAAAGCGTCAACCCGGAGGGGCATGTTCTGGGCTGGTATGCCGTGAACGATTATGTTTTAAATGCCGATGTAATTATCAATGTGCCTAAATTGAAGACCCATCAGGAGATGATAGCCACCATATCGTTAAAAAACTTCGTCGGATGTACTTTAAGCAGCACTTTTAATAACTTCGGATATCTGGAAAGAATTGCCCACCACCATCAGCCCAAAGAAACCAACTACTTCACCAACAACATCTTCTGGAGAGCTATCCTGGATATGAATAAAATCATCCTCTATGCTGATGCAGACGGCGTTTTGCAGCCTGACCAGCAGAGGAAGTACCTCACCGTGGTCGATGCTATTCAGGGCATGGAAAAAAGTCAGCACCACAGTTACGGGGGCGGTGGTATCCCTTATGACACACGCGTAATCCTGGCGGGTGTCGACCCTGTAGCTGTAGATGCCGTAGGCTGCCGCATCATGGGTTATGATTACAGGGTTATCCCTTCAATAAACTACCCTAATTCCGATAACAATACCGATACTGTGCATCCGATAGGAACAAATGACCCGCAGGACATTATCATCATAGGGGATAATATTGATGCGGGATTGAATCACGTTTTTACATTCAACGCCAACTGGGATACGTACGCCGGTTCTTTGCCGATAAGTGATTTCACACCTCCCGTAATCAATTCCATTGCGAGGCAGGGTATGACGGTTACGGCTAATATCTCCGACTGCCTGGCAGCATATATCCTTTATCAGGCGGATGGGCTGGAATATATCGAAAAAATGACTGAAGACAGTGATACGTATTCCGGTAACATAACAAGTACCACGTCCGAATACTTTGTCATAGCTCAGGATGAATATTTCAACAGGGTTCAAAGCACCCCTCAGACTATCGAGGATACCACGCCACCTTATACTTCAGGGCATACGCCTTCACCCGGTGAAAGCGGAGTGCCGGTCGATACCAATATCGTGGTTCATGTCCTGGATGACGGCGAAGGGGTTGATTTCACTACTATCACTATGACTGTCGAAGGGGTCCCGGTATCACTGGCAATCACCGGCAACTCGACTGATTACACACTGACTTACGACCCTCCCGTTGATTTCAATCACCTCCAGGTAGTGGATGTCGCCATAAACGTTTCTGACCTGGCAACCCCGGCGAATGCCATGACTGAGGACTCATACTCATTTACCACTGTCCAGGAAGAACATACCCTAACGGTTAACACTGTCGGCAGCGGTAATGTTACCCTCAACCCGCCCGGCGGCAGCTATCCTTTCGCGACGATGGTGGAACTGACGGCTAACGCCGCGTCTGGCTGGACATTCAGCGGCTGGAGTGGTGACCTGGATGGCAGTGATAATCCCGAGACCATCACCATGGATAGTAACAAGTCGGTTAACGCCACCTTCACCCAAAATACTTACACTCTGACGGTGAATACTATCGGCAGTGGCAATGTTACCCTCAATCCGGCTGGCGGCAGCTATCTATCCGGAACAGCGGTGGAACTGACAGCCAACGCCACACCTGGTTGGGCATTTTACAACTGGACCGGTGACGTGGGCACTTTAAATGATGTCAATGCCGCCACTACCACTATTACTATGGACGAAGACTATTCTATTACCGCCAATTTCGCCAGGATTCAACAAGACGGTAATGGTGGTGGTGGCGGAGGGGGTGGAGGTGGCGGCGGCGATACCACCAGCCTGAGTGAATACACCACCAGTAGCGGGAAATTCGTCGTCGATGCTGCGGCGAGTTCCGCCGACGGTAAGGTCAAGATAGAGATACCCAAAGACACCATCGGCAAGGACCGTAACGGCAATCGCCTGAGATTCATAACCATTAAAAAACAGGAGGCACCTGCTGACCCGCCGGCTAATTGTGCCTTCGTATGCCTTACTTATAATATCGGCCCCGGCGACGCAACTCTGGAACCGCACGGCTATCTGGTTTTCCACTATGATGACGCTGACGTACCGGCGGGAGTTGCCGAAGAAGACCTGGTCCTTGCAACCTGGCAGGATGGCGCCTGGGTTGAACTCGAAGGCTGTGTCGTCAACCCGGATGAGAACACGATCACCGCGCCGGTAGGTCATTTCTCCATTTTCACCGCTATGGCACACACGGCACCCGCCGAGTTTGAACTCACCGGCATGAACGTCGTCCCGGTCGAGGTTCAACCGGATGAACCCGTTACGTTGAGTGTTATTGTAATCAACACCGGTGACTTAACCGGTATTTATGATGTGGTCCTGAATATAAATAGTACGGCTGTCCAAGATAAATCAGTGACTCTGAAGGGCGGCGAAAGCCAAACCGTCAGCTTCACGGTTACACGAGATACCGGTGGAGTTTATATAGTGAATATCGGAATTTTATCAGGTAGTTTCACGGTGAAAGAACCCGAAGGAAAAGCCGTGGCAGCATCCGTAGACGAGACGCCAGAAGCCACACCGGAACCGACGTCAAAGCCTGCGGAAACACCGGTTAAGCCGACACAACCCACCGAACCAACACAGCCTGTAGCCGAACCAGTAACGACTGAGAAAGCCCCTGCAGAACCGACATCGTCTCATGAAATTGCCTGGTGGCTCATAGTTATCTATGTGGCTGCCGGAGTCATCGTGGTCGGTCTAGGAACCTTTTATTTCATGAGGAGGCGTAGCGCGGAGTAGTCTTTTTAATTATATTATCTAATTTTTATTATTAGAATTCTTTTTTTAATAAATATAATACGTTCCCATAATAATATATTCCTTTTTAAACAGATAATCACCGAATAGATATCAGGCATGAAATTTGGCGGAACTTTATACAACCCTGTTTTAATTAGTTTAAAGCCCGGCACATTTCATCTGTGACCTTGACTTATGTAATCTGTGGTTATAGACTGTAGTGACTATTCGGCACGGGAGGACGACTCTCTATGAAGTGCCCGAATTGCGAGACTGATAATCCAGAAGACGCTAAGTTTTGCATAAACTGTGGTCAGTCTATCCAGACAGAAATTACATGCACTAATTGTGGTAAAACCAGTCCTACAGGCAGCAAGTTCTGTAAAGAATGCGGACAACCTTTAACCGAACAAGTCCCATCACCTAAAAAGCAAAAACCCAAGAAGCCCTCAACCATCGAACCCGCCTCATTCGCCAGTGGACGCTACCAGGTCAAGAAGTTCCTCGGCGAGGGCGGCAAGAAGAAGGTCTACCTCGCCCACGACACCCTGCTGGACAGGGACGTCGCCTTCGCTTTGATAAAAACCGAAAAGCTGGACGATAGTGCCCAGAAACGCATTCACCGTGAAGCACGTGCCATGGGAAAACTCGGTGACCATCCGAGCATCGTCACCATCCATGATATGGGAGAATATGAAGGGCAGCCTTACATTGTTATCCCCTATATGCCCGGCGGTGACGTGGAAGGACTCATCGAGAAAGCCCCGGAACATAAGTTGCCCATCGAGCAGGTAATTGACATTGCCAAAGCTGTCTGCCGGGGTCTGGAGTTCGCCCATTCCAAGGGTATCGTCCATAGGGACCTCAAGCCTGGCAATGTATGGTTAAGTGCCGACGGAACCGCCAAGATAGGCGACTTCGGATTAGCGGTCGCTGTCGACCTGTCAAGGTTAACGCAGTCGGGGATGATGGTGGGTACGGTGTCCTACATGCCGCCGGAGCAGGCTTATGGCAGCAAGGTGACTGCCCAGGCTGACCTTTACTCTTTAGGTGCCATGCTTTACGAAATGGTGACGGGGAGACCTCCCTTCGTCGGCGACGATTCGGTCTCCATCATCGGCCAGCATATCAATACCCCACCCGTCTCCCCCACCTGGCATAGGGCCGATTTGCCGCCGGCATTAGAGACACTGATACTGCAGCTGCTGGAGAAAGACCCCGATAAAAGGCCTGAATCAGCGGCAGTCGTGCTACAAGCGCTTGAAACAATCGAGGCTGGTAAGGCAAGTGAAGAGATTTCTAAAGAAGCATCGACAATAACTGAAAACCCCCTTTACCGCCGGGTATTTGTAGGTAGGGAGTCTGAACTGAGACAACTGCAGACCGCATTTGATGGGGCTATGTCAGGGCAGGGCACACTGATGATGGTGGTCGGAGAACCGGGCATCGGGAAGACGGCCATCTGTGACCAGCTCAAGACCTTCGTAACCTTAAGAGGTGGAAAAACCCTTCTTGGTCACTGCTACGAGGAAGGGTCGTTATCGTTACCCTACCTGGCTTTTGTGGAAGCCATGCATTCTTACGTACTCGATAGAGAAGTAAAAGACCTCAGGGAAGAGCTGGGCACCGGTGCCGCTGATGTTGCCCGTATCGTCTCTGAAATAAGGGAGAAACTGAAGGTAAAACCACGACCAAAGGGTGACCCTGAAGAAGAGCGCTACCGGCTGATGCAGGCGGTTACCGGTTTCTTGAGTAACGCTGCTAACGTTCAGCCATTGCTGATTGTATTGGAAGACCTGCATGATGCCGACAAGGGTACATTGGACATGTTAACCCATGTTTCACGACATCTGTCAGGGGCACGATTGTTTATCGTCGGGACATATAGAGATGTGGAGGTGGACCGCAGCCATCCGCTCTCAGCGGCTTTAGCTGAATTGAGGCGAGTGTCCACCTACGGCCGTGTCATCCTGCGAGGGTTAAATCCTGATGAAGTAAGGAGGATGCTGGAGGGCATCACCCGGGAAGAGATACCCTGGAACCTGGCCGAGGCGGTCCACCGCCAGACGGAGGGCAATCCCCTCTTCGTTCAGGAGGTGGTGCGTTATCTCGCCGAGGAAGGACTGATTACCCAGAAAGAAGGGAAATGGCGTCCCGCCAAGGACACCCCGCTGGAGATGAACATCCCTGAAGGGCTGCGTGACGTCATTGGTAAGAGACTTTCGTTAATCAGTAAGGAGTGCAACCAGCTACTGTCCGTGGCTGCCGTCATCGGACGGGAGTTCCGAGTGGAAGTCCTTCAGAAGGTGGCTGGTGTCTCGGACGAGGAGCTTATAAAAAGTCTCGAGGAAGCCAAGAAAGCGGCTATTATCGAGGAGCGTACCGGAGTCGGGGCGGCGGTAACCTATCGCTTCGCCCACGCCTTCTTCCGCCAGACGCTATACGAGGAGACCATTGCGCCCAAACGTATCCGCCTGCACCAGCAGGTGGCGCGGGCGCTGGAGGGGTTATATGCCAGCCGTCTCGAGGAGCATGCCGCCGAGCTGGCCGAGCACTTTTCCTATTCCTCAGATAAAATTGACCTAGAGAAAGCCGTTAGTTACGGGGAGATGGCCGCCAAACGAGCTTTAGATGTTTACGCCTATGGGGAGGCGGCACGTTTGCTGGAGCAGGCGATTAAGGTACAGGAGGTGCTGGATCCTGAGGATAAGGGAAAACGGTGCGACCTCCTCCTCGCTCTGGGCGATATCTTGCGTGATGCGGGGCAGCCGCGGCACGCTTTCGATGCGGTGTTGCCGGAGGCGTTTTTTCTGGCTGAGGCAATCGGTGACAAGCAGCGTGCCGCGAGTGCCTGCTTTCTGGTGGCACTAGCGCTGGAACTAGAGGGGGGCCTCATGCCGCAGGTATGGACTTCACCTGAGGCATCCAAGTGGACGGAGAGGGCTGACCACTACGCCGAACCGGGCACGGCCGAGCGCGCCTGGGCCGACCTGTATCTGGGGCTCGTGAGATTCAGTACAGGCAAGCTGATCGAAGGCGTCGCCTTGATGAGCCGGGGGCTCGAATTGGCTCGTGACCTCGGTGACCCTGATGTATTCTGGTATGCCACCGGCGTGAGGATTTACTACGCTGCGGCGCCGCAGCGTGCCGGGGAACGACTGCACCTTGCCGAGGAAATGGTAGCATCGTCACGTACCGGGTTAAGCACGAGGTCTCTTGCCTATGGGTTGACGTGGGCAGGTCTTGCATTTATCGATTGGGGAAAGCGCCAGCGAGCCGAAGAGACCTGGAACGAATACCAAGAGATAGCAGAACGAAGTGGCAATGTGATCCTCCTGCTTGCGTCGGTGGTGTACGACGGCATCTGGGCAGCCGTGGACGGGCGGCTTGAGGAGGCCGAGCAGACCGCCCGGCGTGTGCTAGCCCGTGGTGAGGAAGTGGGACTCACTGAATTGGCTGCCTTATCCGCATACCTCTCCAGCTACCGGCCCTGGCTGCTTCTCGGGAAGGCCGAGGAAGCCCTTAAGTTCGTAACGACATCCTTCCTCTCGCCATCAGCACAAGCCCTCTGCCTGGCACACCTGGGACGGGATACCGATGTGGCGGGCATCCTGGAGGGATTCGTCATCGCTCGTCCCGGTATCGGCTCGGCCGAGGATGAGACCCAGGCGTCAGATGATATTATATATCTCGAAGCGGCGGTACTGGTTGAGCATCGGGAAGCCGCTGGGCTGCTGCTGGACCGGTTCGCCGGCAGCTACCCTCCTTTCGTCAGTTTTGGCGCATTAACGTGCACCACCCGTCACCTCGGTGCCGCGGCCACCCTCCTGGGCAGGCCGGAAGAAGCCCGTAAATACTACCAGGAAGCCATCAAAGTATGTACCGAGATGCCCTTCCGACCGGAACTCGCCCTCACCCGCCTCCAGCTTGCCGAGCTTTTACTGGAACACTACCCGGATGAAAAGTCTGAGGCCCTTGAGCACCTGGACTTCGCCATCAAAGAGTTCCGCGAGATGAAGATGCAGCCCTCGCTGGAGCGGGCGCTGCGGCACAAGGATATTCTCAAAGCCTGAAAAACGAAGTATTGGGCTTACGTCCTAAGGAATGCGCTTGCCCCTCTTAAAGTATGTTCCAATCTCCCTTAACAAAAAACACTTTAGTTTCTACGTATTTATGGGGCAATAAAAAGGTCCGGTCAATTCCACGCCTGAGATGTAGGCATAAAGTTGTGAGATAAAAAGGGACGTTATCTACGACAATAACAATATACTTTTTTGTTACCAGGAATTACAGATAAAGAGCTGACGGAGTTAATCAATAACAAAAAAACGAAAAAATATTATTTTTTATGGCCACCAAATGCATCTGCCGACCATACCTCTCTAAAAGTTCCAGCCCCCATTATAAGCGTCATCTCGACATGAGGCCTGACGTATTTCTGCCAGGTCAAAGGCCCGTGTTTAACTCCTTTCGGTATAAAAAGACCTGAAGTTGTACTGAAGGTCAGGGGCTGACCATTGATGCAATATTCTATTTCACCACCAAGCTCTTCCGGGTGGTCCGGGTCACTGCCGAAATGGATGACAAGTTCATTATAATTATGAATGTGTTCGAAAACGTGGGGATTTGGTTCAGGCATGCCGTAAATCCAGCCACACTCAAGATAGTAATTGACTCCAAGTACCAGGTGCCGATTCATGTAGGTCATGGTAGGCATCTGGCGGTTCTTCACTCCCCGGCCCACTTCCCGGATAGGGGTCCGGACAACATATTCCTCAAAATCCGTATCTGAGTTCTTACGTGGTGTGACAGATGGGACCGCCCCGGTGTCCCTCCGGTTGATACTCAATTCATCGTTGCCGGTGCCAAGCATAATTACCATCTGAATATGCGGTTTGGTAAATTTCCTCCAGGTGAGCGGTCCGTGTGGGATTCCCTTGGGAATAAATATCGATGTCGTAGTATTAAAGGTTATCGGCTGACCGCCAATATAAAATTCTATTTCGGCGCCAAGGTCCCGTGAAGCGTAAGGACTGCCACCGATGTGTATGATAATCTCATCGAAGTCATGCACATGTTCCGGTATATGCGGATTAGGTTCTGGGAGTCCGTAAATCCAGCCAAACGCTAGGTAGCAATCAGCGTCAGGGACCTGTGCCCGGCTCATATAGGTCATGACGGGACTCTGGCGATTTTTTATTCCCGAGCATAATTCGTAAATCGGTTTTCTAACCAGATATTTTTCATAGTCAGGCATCCTGTCTCTATCTATTTTTAAATTCGGGTCTTCTTTTTTCCACAAAAGCCTTCATGCCTTCTTTCTGGTCTTGAGTGGCAAAACACCGTGCAAAGTAGCCTTCATCCAGGTCCAGTGCGTCTGCCAGGCTCATGTCAAGTCCGGTATTGAAGGCTTTTTTAGCGTAAGATAATATCAGGCTGCTCTTACCGAGCAGTTTCCTGGCCAATGCCTTAGCTTCTTCCATCAATTTCTCCGGGGGGACTACTTTATTGACCAGTCCGATACGAAGGGCAGTTTGGGCATCAATGACATCCCCCGTATATACAATCTCTTTGGCTCTCGTAAGGCCGATCAATTGTGTAAGCTTCGGAATAGCCCCTCCGCCCGGGATGACGCCGACATTTATCTCCTGCTGACCAAATTGGGCTTTTTCCGAGGCTATCCTTAAGTCGCAGTCCAGGGCCAGCTCGTTACCACCCCCGAAAGCAAACCCGTTTATCGCCGCAATGACCGGTTTGCTCAGATTGTAAATTTTATCACCCGCCATTCGGGCGGTCACAATGAATTCGTTGATGGTGACGCTGTCTTTATCAATCATGTCGCGGATATCTACGCCAGCCACGAATGCCTTTTCCCCGGCTCCGGTGAGTATGACAACGCGTACTTCGGAATCGTTCTCGAGTTCATTAAACACCTCGTAAAGCTCTCGATAGGTTTCGGTATTGAGGGCATTCAATACTCCGGGACGGTTGACGGCAACAATGCCGATACCAGGTTCTTTAGCCAGTAATATATTTTTATAGTCCAACTCACGCCTCCTGTGTCATTTCACCAGCTTAAACTTGGGTAATGAGACCTCGTCGGTGACGTCATCAAAGCACACCTCTACGGGCATGTCAATTTTTAATTCTTCCCCTTTTATGCCGGTGATATTGCTTTCCATACGGGGGCCTTCGTCTAACTGGATGACAGCCACAACGTACGGGATATCGTCCGCGTACGATGGATGATAAGATATGCGGTAAACCACGAAGCTGTAGATTTTTCCCCGACCGCTTAATTTCACCCACTCGGCATCCATGGAGTGACACCGGGGACAGAGGATACCGGTTGGATAGCGTATGTACCCGCAGTTATCACACTTCTGCATCCTAAGCTCGTGTTTTTTGCAGTATTCCCAGTACTGCCGGTTATCATCGTTGATAATGGGTAAAGGCTTGTTGTAGCTCGTCATTATTGTCTACTTCCTTAATATCAGTGTACTGTGGGTCTGCATGACGCCGCCGTTATTGCTCACCAGAATAATCTCCGGCTCCCTGGTCCCGGTCGGCGCCCCCAGCTGTCTATCCCCGGCTTCTCCCCGCAATTGCACGACGGCCTCCGTTAGAGGAGTAAAGCCCATCTGATAAGCTTCCGAAAGCAGCCCCCCGGAGGTATTGAGCGGGAAATCCCCTCCGGGGCCCAATCGGCCCGCTTTGAGAAAATCCTTGCCTTCGCCGCGTCCGTAAAATCCGTAGTCCATCAGCTCCACTTCCACCGTATAAGTAAAACAATCGTAAATCTCACAGGCATCGATATCCTTCAGCGCTATTCCGGCCATCTTCAAAGCCTGTTCTCCGGATAGCTTGGCCCCGGTAGGTCCGGTCAGGAAGGTCGCCTGCTGGGGATTGGTGGCCGGATGGTCCTGTCCCATGCCCATGATGTAGACCGGACGATTTTTAAGGTTTCTGGTTCTTTCCGCCGTGGTGATGATGAAAGCCCGGCCGCTGTCCGATATCTGGCAGATGTCGAGCAGACGAAAGGGCTCGACGAGAATCCTGGCGTCGTAGTAGTCCTGGTAGGTCATTGGCCTGGTATACATGGTGGCACGAGGATTAAGGTTAGCCCAGCGCCGCTGGGCGACGGCAATTTCCTTCCAGGTTTCCGGACCGGTGCCAAACTCATGCATCGCCCGCCGGGCGGCGATGGCATAACAGGCCGCCGGGCCGAAAAGTCCGTACTCCTGACCGCCGTTCAGGGCTGTCCCGTACTCGCTGACACCGGACCGGGCATTTTCGCCGTAAGTGCACAGGACATAGTTAGCCAGACCATGAGCCACGGCCATGGCAGCAAACTGTGCCTGACAGCCGGCCGAAGCGCCGAAAGCGTCCAGTGCTGAAAGAAACCTCACACGAACTCCGAGGTACTGTGCTACCAGTGCCGCGGTGACCGAGGGGTCGCCCATCGGCGGTTGTACCAGCAGCCCGTCTATATCCTGGATTTTAAGTCCGGCATCAGAGATAGCATTTCTGGCGGCCTCCAGGTGAAAGCTCAAAGAGGTCCGGCCAGGTACTTTCCCCTGAGGGGTATAGCCAACGCCGACGATAGCCGCTTTATCTTTCAGGGTTTCCATATGATTTCCTTCCTGCGTTTCTTTTTCGGGCAACTACATACTGACCTTGAACTGTCCGGGAAGCTCGGTGGTAATGCTGCCATCCGCAATGTGCCTGGCTATCTCGTCGTCCGTCATCCCCAGTAGAGTCTTAAAGACAAACTCATTATGCTCGCCCAGACAAGGTGAAGGCCTGTTTATACGACGCGGGGTCTTTGACAGGATGAAAGAAGATTGGGGCTCAAACGATTGTGTGCCCATCACCGGATGCTTCAAAGGTACGAAGTAGCCACGGTCTTTAAGCTGGATATCCTCATAAACATCCTTTGGTCTGGCGACGATATGAGATGGCACGCCAGCCTTCTGCAACATTGCCTCGGCCTCTTCGGGCAGAAATTTTACCGTCCAGTCGGCTATCAGTTTCTCCAATTCATCTTCGTTCTTTTTTCTTTGAGCCAGCGTCTTGAATTCTTTTCTTTCGGCCAGGTGCGGCTGACCGATAACCCGACAGAAACTACGCCATTGTTCCTGATTCGATACGGTAATCGCTATCCAGTTGTCATCGCCCCGGCAGGGGAAAACGCCGTGGGGTGCAGTCTCCTCACATCGGTTGCCGTCCCTCCCCATTATCCTGCCGTTAATCTGGTAGTCCATAATAGGGGGTGCGAAGAAGTGCAGCGAAGTTTCAAGTTGGGACTGCTCTATCCATTGTCCTTTTCCGGTCCGCCTGCGGTAGTCAAGAGCAGCGATAAGCGCCAGGGCATCGATACGGGCGTTGATATAATCGGTATAAGCGCCGTGCGGGGCGGCCGGTGGCTTGTCCGGCCAGCCGCTGACTTCCGTGAAACCACACAGATTGACCGCGTTCATTCCATAACCGGCGTAACCGGAATGAGGACCTCCCCTGCCCTGCATACTGGAACTCAAATAAATAATGTCAGGTCTTAATTTCTTGACATCTTCGTAACCAAACCCTAATTTCTCCATTGTTCCCGGGGAAAAGGATTCGGTAACGATGTCGGCCCACTGGATAAGTTTCCAGGCCAGCTTCTTGCCGTTCGGGTGCTGCAAATCAATGCTGACACTGTATTTATTGGGGTTATGGCGGCCAAAGGCCATGCTACTATCGACAGTCGGCTTATTGTGGGCAAACGGACTGGTCCCCCGCAGAGTATCCAGGCGTTTGTGAGATTCTATCTTGACCACGTTAGCGCCGTGTTCCGCCAGGTAGCGGGAGGCTGCCGGCCCGACGATTACCCAGGCGAACTCGGCCACTTTAAGGCCATCAAAGACTTTCCCTTTCATATTTTAGCTAGATAATTCCTTTTTCCTTCAAAGAATCGAGTTTTTCTCCGGGAATACCTAATTCCTTCCTGTAGATTTTATCATTATGCTCTCCTATCAGTGGGGCACGCCTCCGGTATTCAAGCGGGGTTTCACTCATCCTGATAAAAGGACCGCAATAAACAACTGAATCGTTGATGTCGGCGTGTTCAAATTTTTCCCAGTAGTTCCTGGCCTTAAGCTGGAGGTCCTCGCTGATGTCTCGGGTATTGTAAACGGGTGCAATCAGTATTTGCCTCCTGATGGCACCGTCCTCATAGAGTTCCGCTTTGGTCTTGGTCATGGTAAACCTCTCCACCGCCTCTCCCACCCTGTCGGCTATCGGTTGTCCCATGGTGGTCGCATCATAATCAAGTTTCCAGTCCAGCTTTACCAGCCACTCCGGGGCCATACCCTCTTCTTCCATCCATTTCACTAACCTGGCTGAGGAAGAAATAAACGGTTCGTTGCCGCCCTGGACTAAAATCATAACATAGCCGTCCCGACATGCAAAATAGATGGGTTGCCGGACACCGGTACTGGGAACGTACAGCGCGCCGCCGAGTCGATGGAATTCCACGCCGCTCACGTCCCACATCTGCAGAACGTTCAGGTGAGGCGACAGGGCGCTCTCCTGCATGGAGACATCAACGTGCTGGCCTTCACCGGTATTATTACGGTGCCAGATTGCGGTCATCGTCCCGATAGCACCCTCGGCCCCGCCGAAAAAACCAGCCTGAGGAAATCCAATCCGGGTAGGAGCTCGGTCGGGATTGCCGCAAGCGTAAAGGTAGGCACCACTGGCCCAGACGGTCAGGTCGCTGGCCTGGTAATGTGCCTTGGGGCCATTCTGTCCGAAAGGCGTGATGGAAGTCAAAATAATGTCCGGCTTTATCCGTATCAGATCGGCATATCCCAGCTTCAAGCGGCCGAGGTATCCCGGCTCAAAAGATTCCAGCACGGCATCAGCATTCCGAACTAAATCCTTAAATAGCATCCGCCCTTCTGGCCGGGCAATATCAAGTGTAATGCCTCTTTTATTAGCGTTGTACGACCACCAGAAAAGGCTCTTTTCCGGATCAACAATATCCTTATAATAAGGACCGGTGCGGGAAGGGCTGCCCCAGGGAGGTTCAATTTTAATTACGTCTGCCCCAAGGTCGGCCAGCAGCCGGCCTCCCAGCATACATCCCCCGTTGGTCAAATCTAAAATGCGGTACCCGGGTAAAGCTGATTTAGTCTCTTGATTGTACATCCGGTTGCCCTGCCATAAAATAATTATTTAACAGCCAGTGGTTATCTACGCCAGGCCATGCCAGAGGCAATATTCCTCATCTGAAGCCACCGTTCCGGTAATCCCTGAGGCATCCTGTTGCGCTAAAAAGATGGCTGCCTTAATGAATTTTTCCGGCGACTCCCAGCGTTCTCTGCCGATACCGCGCGAGACGGCCATCAATCCCTCGGTTTCTATCCCCTCCCTGGGTTTCAGCGCGTTCACGGCTATATTATATTTGCCGACTTCGGCGGCCAGTGACCATGTAAATCTCTCCAAGGCTGCCTTGGAGACACCATAAGCTGCGCCTGTAAATCCTGACGAACGAGCGATGGCGTCGATGGAAGTAATATTGATGATGCTGCCGCTTTTTCTCTCTATCATCGCGGGTAAAACTGCCTTGGCGCATAAAAAAGCACCGGTCAAATTTACCTTGAGTACCAGCTCCCAGCGTTTAAGGGGTGTTGCCACAATCGATTTAGGAAAGGCCGTACCGGCATTGTTCACCAGGATGTCTATTCGTCCCAGTTCATCCAGCACCCTCTTGACCATTTCTCCCACACCTTCTTCACTGGTGACATCACATCTAACAGGAAGAGCGTAACCGCCTTCGGCTTTTATTGCCTCCGCAGTCTGGTATATGGTGCCCGGCAAGGGTTCCTTCTCAACTTCAGTACGGGCAGCTACGACTACCCTGACGCCTTCCCTGGCAAAAGCCAGAGCCAGGATTTTACCAAGTCCGCGGCTGCTTCCTGTTATGATGCCCACTTTGTCTTTCAGTCCTGACATCAATTATGCCCCTGTATCAGGTAATAATATCGAATTCAACCTGACTAATATTGCCGTTCTTCACGGTATATAATCTCTTGCGGGAAAATCTCGTCAAATGGTTGTTTATACTTCGTGAGCTCCTGCTGGACCGAGAATGTTTGTGCCATGTCCAGGGCTTTAGCATTGGCTTTAACGCCGTATTGAAAAGGGTCGTCCCCGAATATCTCCTCGATTTCTCGGAGATATTGTTCCCCGAAGACCATGAGTGTTGGCGGCATTTGATGGAGCCTTTCTATGGCAATCCTTTTAGACTCTTCAAAAGCCTCCATTAGGCTGATAGTAACCCAGGGGTGTTGGTCAAGAATACTTTCACGAATCACGGTGGTATGGTGCGGAGGATAAATACCGGTTTTTTTATAGAAGCGGATCGACTCCTGGCGTGGGTCCGGGAATAGCGTGACAATCTCAGGATTCTCAGAAATACTAACATGTTCGCGGTCGATGCCGGAGATCCTTCCTTTACCTATCCCGAACCCAAGCCCGACGTTGGCGTCCAACTCGCCCTTGAGGTACATTGTCCCGAAGTCAGTGTTAGCATAATTGAGTTTCACTTTAGATGGAAGCGCGAGTCCGGCCTCTTGAGAGGCTCCAGTATGGCTGAAATGTTCACCGCGTTCCTGATACCACTCCATATCTTCGGGTTTGAGTTTAAACTCCATCTGGAGAATACCGCGGGTCCAAAGACCAAGTGACTGCTGATAATCGCCTATTCCTATCCTTTTGCCCTTCAGGTCTTCAGGGTGACCTTGCCTGATTCCTGACCCCAGGCGGATATGGATAAATGTATAAGAGAAATTACGGTTGTGAAATACCGGTAGCATGAAATACGGCCATTTTATTGAACGCATACGCAGAAATGAAGACATCGACATTTCGGATATATCATAACGCTGGAATTTGATTTGCTCGTAAAAGACTCGTGGAACGGCTCCTGGCATTCCGACATATTCAAGCTCGATACCATCAGGTTTGACTTCTCCATTGATGAGGGGCAGTATTCTATCATAAGGAGTCATCGCGAAACTCAATTTTAGATCAGCCATACCGTATGCCTCCGATGGATCTTATAGGCCGTTCTTGTCATTGGCTATTATATTCCACATGATACTGGTATGTACAATATATCTTTCACTATATTTCCTTAAAAATTAAAACCTATCAAAGCTGGGGAGGGACAAAGAAGGGCGATGACCTGACCATAGAAAAAGACTACATCGAGTACTCCAACCAGCTTCTCCATGCCTGAGTGTTCCCCCCCCCGGTTTTTTCCGGGCCTATATTTACCAGTTCAGAAACCCGCAGACCGGTATCAAGTAATAACATCAACATAGCCAGATTAAGCCGTCTGTTTCTGTTAGACATATGGCAAAGACTCACCAGCTGTTTTACCTGTTCTGATGAAAAGGTGTTTATGATTTTAGACTGGGCTTTAGGCACCGTTATACGCCCGAAGTGGCCGGGTAGGATGTACTCCTCACGGATAGCCCAGGAGGAGAATGCCTTTAAGGTATGGACGTACCCCTGCACCGTCGCCCCGGATAGAGGTCTATTAGTGCGGGGTGTTCTGGCCTCTTGCTGTAGGTACAAGATAAATTGACGGATGTGGCTCTTCTCAATCCGGTTGAGACGGGTTGGTAATTCATTCTTTTCGAGGAACCGAAGGAACCTCAATGGAAAGGATGTGTACCATTCAATGGTCTTTGGTGATTTGCCCTCCGTCTGGCAAGAGAGCTTGAATCCCTGGATCAGGTTGCTTAACTCTAAAACGCTGGATTCCATGATGTTTCTGAACCAGAGTTTTTAGGAGGGATGTATCCGCGACCAAATCGAAATAATCTGAGAAGGTACTTACGAAATCTTCGGGAATTTTTGGATGCTTATCTCAAATATCTATAATTCCGAAAGTACCCCGCTGAATAAGTTTACCGATATCATGTAGGAGTCCGGCAAGTACCGCAGTGCGGTATTCTCTGCTATTACCCTGCATCTTTCTTCCTTTCAATAATACAACTCGCCAGAGGGCTAATCTACTCTGAGGGAAGTATGTTGATTATGCAGATTATACACCCCTTATGAAATCTCAATAATAACAAGAAATGCATGACTGCTATAAATTACTAAAATACGTTCGGTTATTAATTTACTATGATGACATTTGACAACACCCACATGGCATATTACAATGCGTTGACACTCTAATTTCAGACTGTCTGGGCGAGGTTTAAATTATGTAAATAATGTAAAGTCCGCTAATCCGGGGAGCTCTTTCAGGGAGGAGGTGAGTCTATGCGAACATGAAAATACACAGAATATCACCAGAAGGAAAAAAGGGAGGAGGTATATCACCGATGAAAAAAGCACTCTTCATCATTGTTATGGCTGTTATTATAAGCACTCTAATTTTCAGCGGCTGCGGCGAGCCGGCAACGACGCCGACAACATCTCCAACGGCCTCGCCGACAACATCCCCGACGGCCTCGCCAACACCGACACCGACTGCCGGGCCGGTTTACGGCGGCACTTGCCGGGTTATCAACGCTTCCGGTGTGAACATCATGGGCTATTCGCTCGAGCAAAGCCCCTGGGACCTGTTTGTTCTCCTGTGCGCCGTTGAGAAGCTGGTGGAATATAACGATAAACAGGAACTGGTGCCCATGCTGGCGGAAAGCTATACCTTTGATGATGCTGCCAAGACAATAACCGTCACCATGCGCCAGGGTATTCGGTTCCATGATGGCTCTGATTGCGATGCCGATGCCATAGTCTGGAACTACGGGGAGCAGGTCAAGAACAAGAGGATCGGCTACCTCGACCAGTGGCAGAGCATTGAAATAATAGACAAGTACACTTTCGTCATCCATTATACCGGCTCGTACAATAACCAGCTTAAGGTCGCCTGGCTCTGGTCGCCCCCGATGTACTCCAAGATGGCATTCATAACCGCCGGCGGTACTATCCCGGAAAATAGCGATATTGAAAAAAGCAAGGACTGGGCACGCCTCAACGTTTCCGGTACGGGGCCCTTCAAGCAGGGCGAGTTCATCCGCGATGTCTCCCTGCGAATGGATAGAAACGATGATTACTGGGGTGGCAAGCCTTATCTCGACCATATCATGTATTACTTTATCCCGGATCCCGTTACCGCCACGATGAAAATGCAGGCCGGCGAAGCCGACCTCTATTTCGGCACGGCCATAAATGACCAATTGACGTTACAGGAGGCCGGACTTACCAGAATCGTCGGGCAGCCCTCCATCTGGTGCCTGTATCCCAATATCAAGAACCCGGATTCCAAATGGCAGAACAAAGACCTGCGCGAGGCGGTGGAATATGCCCTCGATAAGGAAGGCATCGCCGATGCTTTCGGCTTTGGCTATGCTAAAGCCGCCAAGATGGTTGTGCCTGAAGATCGCTGGGGTTACAGTGGAACCTGGCCAGGCCGTAGCTATGACGTGGATAAAGCCAAGGCATTGTTGCAGAGTTCAGGTTATGCCGGCGCCACCGTGAAAGTAATGGTAATGGCTGGCCCGATGGTCGATACCGCCACGGCGGTGAAGCGCTACCTTGATGATATCGGCTTGAATTGTGAAGTAGATATCGCCGACCCCGGCAGGTACTACGGCTCGGTTTTCGGGACCGGCTGGGATGATCTCATCATTTATTCATTCGGAGTAATGGGTAACGCGCTGGAGTCTTTCCATAACAACCTTGGCGACCAGCCACTGACCAGAATGGGCGGCTGGGAACTGCCAGCCGGCATACTACCCTTGAGCCAGGAATCGCGCACCTATCCTGATGTCGCCGGCCAGAAAGCCGCCACCGATAGGATTTTCATGGCATTATCTGAGGGCGCTTATCTGATACCGATCTACCAGGTTGAAAGCGCCAGTATGGCCAGCCCCAAATTCCATACCACCTTCGGGTCTGAATCCGGCTTCAGTCAGTACTGGGCAGGATACTGGCTCGAACCGTAAACAGGTTAGACTGAAGAAAATAAACGGAATAAATGCCGGGTGAACCTATCTTGGAAATAGGGCAAGTGGGTTTGCCCGGCATTGTAGTGAATTTGAGAGACTATTAGACGAAAGTAAAAAATTAGTATGTTGGCATATATCATCCGCCGGTTATTGATGGCGGTTATCATTGTTATCCTCGTCACAATTTTGGTTTTTTCAGCTATCCGCTTGCTGCCCGGCGACCCGCTGATTATTTTCATGGGGCAGCATGCCGGTATTGAAAGTATGACGGAGGAAAGGCTTAACGAACTGCGTCATCAATACGGGCTGGATAAACCCCCCGTCGTGCAATATTTCGACTGGATAGGTGGCATTCTGAAAGGTGACCTGGGGAGGTCAATCACCTATCGTGATAAAGTGGGGACGCTGATGGCGCAACGCTTCCCGATTACCGTACATATCGGACTAACAGCGTTCATTCTGGGCAATATTATCGGGATCATGTTAGGCTTGATTGCCGCCCTTAGAAGGGGAACATGGGTAGATGCCACAGCAACCGTTTTATCTTACATAGGCATCACTATACCTGTTTTCTGGTTAGGACTGCTATTGATGTATGTTTTTGGACTTAAACTCGGCTGGCTCCCGATTTCCGGTTATGTTCCATTATCTCAGGATATCTGGGAAAGTACCAAGAGTATCATTATGCCGGTATTGTGCGAGATGATTACCGGTACGGCGATTATCATGCGTCAAACCCGCTCAAGCGTTCTTGAGGTTAGCCGGCAGGACTATATACGTACTGCCTGGTCAAAAGGTTTACGAGAACGCTACATAGTTATTAAACATATGTTAAAAAATAGTCTTATCCCCGTCATTACGCTTCTCGGAATAGGCATTGGTATTATCTTCGGGGGTTCTGTACTGGTGGAAACAGTCTTCGCCATTCCCGGGATAGGCAGGCTGCTGGTTCAAAGCGTATTTCAACAGGACTATGTAGTTGTGCAATCGGGTGTTTTGGTAATATCCTCCATCGTTGTCCTGAGTAATCTTATCGTTGACATATCCTACGGCTGGCTCGACCCCAGGATACGGTATGGCTAGGAGAAAGGCATCATGACGGAAGGCGCTACCTTGGCTTTTAGTGAAGCTCCACCACGTATCAGCGAGTGGAGGCGTTTCTGGAGGGTATTCTTTCAACGCAAACTCGTCATGATAGGATTGGCTATATTGCTTTTACTGATAATCGCCGCTATTTTTGCCCCTTGGTTAGCCCCGCACGATCCTTATCGTGGAGAAATGCGTGATGCACTTTCCCAACCGTCTTGGAAGTATCTTTTAGGCACCGATATCCACGGGAGAGATACACTCAGCAGGCTTATTTATGGAGCACGTACAGTACTGATTGTAGGCTTTATAACCGTAGGTGTTGCTGCCGCAGTCGGAGTTTTGCTGGGTGTCGCCGCCGGGTTTTATGGAGGTATTACTAATCTAATAATTATGAGGTTAATGGACGCCCTCATGGGCTTTCCTATGATGATTCTCGCTCTCATTCTAGCTTCCGTTCTCGGTGGGGGTATTCAAAATGTCATTATAGCCTTAAGTGTTGCTTCTATCCCGGGATATGCCAGGGTTATTCATGGCCTAACACTTAGTATAAAAGAAACTGATTATATAATGGCGCAAGAATCGATGGGTTCCAGCAACTGGCGTATCATGTTAATGCATATCTTGCCAAATGCAATGCCACCGATGATAGTGCTGATAACCCTGCAATTAGGTACGATTATCCTGGCCGAAGCCGGCTTGAGTTTTCTCGGTATCGGTATCAAACCACCGGGGGCCGCCTGGGGAGCCATGGTCAGCGACGGTTATAAATACCTCCTGACAAATCCGGTACTCTCTTTTGCCCCGGGGTTCGCAATCATGCTGGTGGTCTTTGCTTTCAACCTGGTCGGCGACGGACTGCGGGATGCCCTCGACCCGCGGTTAAGGGGACTGCTTTAGTCTTAACCTAACTTCTTCTCTTTTTTAGCTAAAATGAAAAATTTCCCGCTATCTCTTTTCAGATGAGGGGGATTATAGTCTCAGAAATTGGTAGCGAGGGCTGGATATGGAGGGATGTGGATTGTAGCGCTCATGCTTAAGCAGGTTTTAACCAGCGAAATAGAATATCATTTCCATTTAACTGAGTGTTCACATTTTAGGGCATGGGAATTTTCAATGGGCGACGTAAACGACAGTAAAGCAATTCGCCATTGACATCGGCAAGAGAAAAGACGACAATAGACGACGGTTAAAAACAATGACACCGTGAAAAGAAAAGGAGAAAAAAGTGGCTAAGAAAAAGAAAGAACTTAAGTATGAGAAATATTTCATCAAGGACGTAATAAATGATGGGCTGAGAAAGGAATGGGGGGGACAGGCGATATCGGCCGGTCGGGGACATGAGGATATCATCCCGGCGAGTGCTAGAGCACTCCCGGCTGTAACCGTGGTCAGAAAACCATATATGTTCCATGAGCCGACTCACAAGCATATGTTCACGGAGTACTTTATTTTCTTCGGCTCAAACCCAATGGACATGCATGACTTCGATGCTGATGTGGAGTACACTTTTGGACCGGAGCAGGAAAAGCATGTCATCAACCGCCCAACAATAGTCATCGCCGCACCAGGGGTGTACCACTGCCCACTGAACTATGCGAGAGTCGGCAAGCCATTTTACTGCTTGGAAATGTTCATGACGACTGGATACTCCGGAGTTGACTTGGGTGAAGACCTGAAAGAAATAAGAGTGCCTGAACCGAGCTACAACAGGTATTTCATCCAAGACGTTATTAAAGACAACAAATGGGGCGGCGAAGGCATAGGGCTGTCTATGGTACCAGAGCATATTATCCCTGCCGGAGCGAGGATATCCATGGGACTGACGGTGGTCAGAAAGCCGTATATGTTCCATGCGACGACCCATAAACACAATTTCACGGAGTTCTTTTATTTCTTCGGTTCAAACCCGATGGATATGAAAGAATTCGACGCTGAAATAGAATTCTACTTCGGGGAAGAAAAGGAAAAGCATATTATCAATAGCCCGACTGTGGTAGTGGTGCCACCCGGGATATTCCACTGCCCGTTGAACTACGCGAAAGTGAATAAGCCCTTTTATTATCTGGAACTATTCATGACGCCGAAATACACTTGGACGGATTTATTATCTCAGATGCCATAAACTGATAAAATCCTTATACAACGGGTTTGTAAATCATCAGGGTAAATGAGCTTTTACGCTGGACAACTAAGATTAAAAAAAGCGTCATAATATTCGAACCAAGAAACGCCTGAAATTATGCCTGCGCTTTTGGATGGCTAAAAACCATGCCCAAGATCATATTCCGATTGCTTGTCTCTCTTCTTCTGATAAATTCTCTTTAAAACTATCTAGTTTCAACTCGGCCTCCGGATTAACAAACACTTTATCACCTTCGATTTTAAGGTAATCCATGAGTTCGAGCTCTTCAAGCAAAGATTCCACCATAACCTGACTTAGTGCGGGGTATATCCCTTCTATTTGCGATTTTGAAAACTCACCAAGTATTTCATCTTTCATAATACCCGGTTTCTTGATGAGTTTATCCAAGATGACCATTTCTCTCCTGAAGTAGGGTATATTACGCCCTTTATCACTTAAATCATATGCTTCAATCTTTACAACCACAGAAGTCCGATAGTCGGGGCAAACCATCCTGACATCCCTCCGGGTTATTCTTTTCTCCGGAGGAGGCCATTTGAATGCGCCCGAACCGGCTAACCTAGCTACGCTATATTTAGGTTCGTTGTAAGTTTTGAAAATATTCTTGTAGCCAAGGCCGTCATATTTCTTCAAGGTAGTGTCTGCTTTACTTACTGGTGCGTACAGAAACGGATAATAATGTATGTAATCCTTGTATCTAGGTCCGGCGGAGTGAAGCTCCATCATCTTCGGGACAACAGACATCGCCAAGCTTGGGCAAATATCTCCGCTGAAACTCGCGCCGTCGAAGATGAACTCATCACCTAAATTATACCCGTGATGGCAAGGATATTTTTCTTTATCTCCAATAAAATCAACAACGATTGCCTTAACCTTGAACATGCTAGCCTCCTATTACTATCTATCACTCGTTACTCCAGTAAAAAACAAAGGTGAACTACCCCCAATAATGAAACCACTTGTATATTTTTACCACTAGAGAAGCCGAGCTCTACCTTAAACGAAACTTCGCTTAAGCGTAACTTTTTTTAAAACTAGTAGTATCACTATGTTCATTCATACCGGGTGAAGCGCGTATTAGTGCATGATTGTTTATTCGTTTTGATACTTTGCTACGTTCTCTTTACTATAAGAGGTTGTAGGTGCAGTGGCAAAATAAAAGATAGGCTTGTCCACTCTTTTAAATTTCATCGGGCAATGCGAGACCCCCCTGGGAATAAAGACTACACAGCTCTTGGTGATGGTGTGTTTTTCACCGCCAATATGCAGTTCGACTTCTCCGCATAGATCTTCAGGATGGTCTGTGTCACTGCCGAAAAACCCCAGATATTCGTTGTAACTATGGTCATGAGTTATAGGGGGAATACCTTCTTCAGAGGGTCCATATACCCACTGAGTAGTGAAATAATAAACTCCTTTATTATATTGTCCGTCCGTGTAAAGCAGCATCTTGCCCGGCATTTCGTCAGGTGTTTTGCCCTGGGATTTCATCATATCGGCTATCTTTTCTTTTTCTTTGTCTGGTATTCCGCTGATGATGTACTTCCCATATTTTGTTTTTACCATTTTTCTTCGTTCTCCTTCCTGAGCTTCTAAAAAGCTTCTGCTCATTTTTCTAATACTTATCTTAATTTGCTCTTGAATATTACTCGTTAATTATCCATAAAAGCAAAAATCCCAAGAATAACATACGGGTTCAAATCAAGTCGCTGCCACCAACTAAAGCCTATAAAATTCTATTTGGAGAGTCAATCTCTCTATAAAACACGGATTCTGTGCTTCGTTTGATTTCTCATATAGAATAATTATTCAACAATCAGTCATAACGTTAAAATCCAAGAACTAGCACGTTTATCACCCCCCTTAGGAGTTGAGAAAAACTAAAAAGAAAAGCCTCCCATTTGGGAGGCTAACCATGTTAAATGACATTGGTTCAAAATTGCCCTAAGTCACTGACAAGCGACTTATATCGTTGTTTGAAAAGGACGTTAGAAATTTCAAGAAAGATATCGAGCTTACTATATATTTTTCCTTATTATAGGCAGAACTTTTTACTCTCTTTCGCGTTAAATATCTAGAATATTATTGGCCTCGGGTCACAATATAAGCATTTGTTAAGCATTGGCCTTATTAGCTGTATTAATATTAATCTGTGCGTACGTAAAAGCCCTTGTTTATAGAGTGCCCCGCAGCCTGGGGTCGATGGCGTCTCTCACTCCGTCCCCTACCATGTTAAAGGCATACACCACAACGATGATTGCGATGCCAGGAGCCACGGAAAGTAAAGGATGTATCAACAAATATTTATAACCGTCGTTGACCAGGCTTCCCCAAGCCACGGTAGGCTCTTTGATTCCGATACCCAGGAAGCTAAGGCCAGCTTCGAACAGGATAGTCATTCCGATCATCATGGTCATTAATACTATCATTGGCGGGAGACAATTCGGGAAGACGTGACGGAACATAATTCGAATGTTACTCGCTCCTGAGCTACGCGCTGCTAGAACATAGTCATTTTCCCTTACAGAAATGGCCTGGCCGCACATAACCCTGGCGTATCCCGACATCATGCCGATGCCAATAGCTATCATAACGTTGACAAGCCCTCCACCAAGAAGCGCCGCTATGGCAAGAGCCAGCAGCAGAATCGGGAAAGCCATCAATGCATCTATGAACCTCATGATAATAGCGTATGTTATGCCACCGAAATATCCGGCAATTAACCCTAATATCATGCCACTCACGGCGGCGATGCCAAGGGCAACGATACCGACCATTACCGCTGTCCGCGCACCAAAGATAATACGACTTAGTAAGTCCCTGCCGAGGGCATCGGTGCCCAAGAGATGCTCGTTATTAGGTTGAAGCAGAACGCTTTTCAGATCCTGTTTAAGGGGATCGTGGGGGGCTATCCACCCGGGAAATGCGGCACATACTAAAAGGATAATTATAATGATAGCCCCGAAGATAACCACGGGTCGTCCCAGGAAAACCTTGAAGAAGCGCCGGAGCTCATTGACATGTGGCTGAACTTCCATAAGCTCTGAGCCCCGCTCAGCCTCTTCTGACATGGTAACTACCTCCTTATCCGTACCGTACCCTGGGGTCAAGCCATCCGTAGGAGAGGTCTATCAGCAGGTTGATAAATAGCACAAAAGTACCGACTACCAATATAACAGCTTGCACCACAGAATAATCTTGGGAGAATAACCCCTCTACCGCTAGTCTTCCCATGCCGGGAATGCTGAAAACAGTCTCGACAAGTACAGACCCTCCCACTATGGTAGCAAGGGAAATACCCTTTAGAGTAACCACCGGTATCAGGCCGTTTTTCAGGGCATGTCTCATTATTACCGCCTGCTCTCTTAAACCCTTAGACCAGGCCGTCCGGATATAGTCCTGCCGCATGACCTCGAGCATGCTGGAGCGGGTAAGGCGTACCGCCGAAGCGATAGGTGGGACGGCTAAGCAAAAAACGGGCAGGATAATTTGCTGTGTATTCAATCCGAAGTCCTTAAATGGCGAAGTGTAGCCAAAGACAGGCAGCCAGTCCAGTTTAAGACCGAAGGCATAAATGAGCAATATACCGAGCCAGAAAACGGGAATCGTTATACCCAGATTACCGAGACTGGTCAATATGCTGTCCAGCCAGGTGCCACGCCTGACCGCCGCGATTACGCCCATTGGTATGCCAACAATTATGCTGATAATAAATGCCAAACCACCCAAGTGAAGAGTTATCGGTAGCCGCCTTTTAATATCGTCTCCCACCTTACCACGGTGGATAATTGAGGTCCCGAAGTCACCGGTGACTACATTACCTATCCAGTCGAAATATTGCACCAATAGGGGCCTATCCAGACCCAAGTCATGCCTGATGACATCAACTTGCTCCTGCGTGATTTCTTCTAAATCTGAAGCAGTCAAGTACATCAAAATAGGGTCACCTGGCAACAGTCGCACCATTAAAAAAACGATTACCGTCACTATTAGCAGGACAAGTATCATCTGTATGACGCGACGAATAATGTATGTTCCCATGGCTGTTATTCTACGATTGTTATCGGTTCTGCCTTACCCGACCAATCCGTCCCGGCGACGGCATAATCCGGCGTCGCCAGGACGGATTATGTCATAAACCATATACCTTTCTGTATTTAGCGTAGTTCTGGGTCAAGCCAGGTAACTTCGTATTCCGTCACGGTAGTCAGGCTGTCTTTCAATTGACCGCTGTCATGAACGCCTTTCTGGATGAAAGCGACCGCGGTCTCTTCCAGATAGGGTATGACCATCACATCATCATGCATGAGCTTGGCCAATGCCCGTGTCTTCACCGGGTCAACTGTCTCCGATGAAAGAGCCGCGTCATATGCCTCCTGCCATCCTTCGGGTTTCTGGACACTGGGGAATTGTATACCCCCGAAGTAGAAGCTGAAAGTGGAGTTCATATTCTCCATGGAACCTAACGCATGAGCCATTATGGCGTCACTCCAGCCACCAAAGCGATATTCAGAATATTTACCAGCCTCGGGAAAGTCTTGCTCAACTATAATGCCCACCTCGCCGAGCATGTTCGCTATAGCGACGACGTAATCCTTAGGGACCACTCGGATAAAGGCATGTATCGTTGTCTTAAACCCTCCGGAGTAGCCGGCTTGGGCCAAGAGATCCTTTGCCAGGTCCTGGTCAAACTCGTGCTTGTTCAGGTTAGGGATTGCGGTCTCTATAAAGCCGGGGAAAACCTGATACGCTGGGCTGGAAAAACCATACCCCAGAGCCTCTGCCAGTGCCTCCCGATCAATGGCATGTGATATCGCCAGGCGTACTTTACGGTCAGCGAAGGGGGATTCGGCATTGTTGCTGTCCGGAATCAACACGAAAGTACCCCCGGGGCGGGTGACATAGTCAAAGCCCATATCTCTTAGTTCCACAGCCGTTATACCGGAGGCCCGCATTGTGTGTATATCGCCCTTCTGGAAGGCGATACTACGCACCGTCTCGTCGGCAATAACGACGAATTCCACGCCGTCCAGATAGGGCAGGCCCTCCCGCCAGTAGTAATCGTTCCTTTCGTACACCAGCCTGGCATCGCGTTCGTACTCCACGAATTTGAACGGGCCCGTGCCGACCGGGTGCCACCTCGCCCATTCCAGTCCGTTCTTCTCGACGGCCGTCGGCGAGATAATGCCGCCTCCACCTCCAAAGCCGGTCAGTATAGTATTCTTGTAGCCGGTGATATTGACGCGAACTGTGTAGTTGTCGATGACATCCACCGACTCCCAGTCGGTCGCCCTCTTAGCCTCTATCAGTTTATCGAAGTTCCACTTGACGGCGGCGGCGTTGAATTCGGTGCCGTCGTGGAATTTAACTCCCTCCCGTAGGGTAAAGGTGACTGACTTACCGTCCGGGGCAATTTCCCAGGCCGTCGCCAGTAGAGGTTCGACTACTCCCCCGTTCCTAATTCGTACCAGAGTTTCAAGGGCGGGTACAGCGTCAGCTAGGGCATCGGGGGCGCCTTCCGGCGGATAGCCGATGGGTGTTGCCGGTCCTACCGTCAAGACCTCTTTCAGGACACCGCCGTATTTATCTATTGGCGGTGTCGTTGTTGCTGGCGTTGACGTCGCTGGCGGTGTTGTCGTTGCCGGGGTTGTCGTGGCTGGTGTTGTTGTCGCCGGGGTTGTCGTCGTTGGTGTTGTCGTCGTCGGTTCACCGCAGGCAACCAGCCCTAGGCCTGATAAAACCACCAACGCCATTAAGATAAATAATGCCTTTTTCATCCTTTGTCACCTCCTGATTACAGGTTATTTGATGGTTTGATAGTGTCCAACATTTCCTATAATCCTGTGTATCACCTCCTTCCTTCCTTTATCATCGGTTAAGACAGAATTACGTCTTATATAGCTTCTGAAACAACCACACCTGGAAGATGCACTCCCTGCCTTTTAAGTGTTTCCTGCAGGATTCTGTAATCTACCTTTCGGGGACTGGCATGCTGCTTGATTACCAGCGCGGCTGCCGTCCCCGCCGCCTGACCCATGGCAATGCAATGGGGAATCAGGTTGGCCATATTGTTAGCCTCTTCTTCCGAGGAGAAACTCCTGCCGGCTACGAGTAAACCCTCAATCTTTGCGGGCACTAATACTCGGAATGGGATATAAACATGTTTGACCTGTCTTGTCTGTCCCGGTGGGCCGAGGCGAGGAAATACGGCAATAGTGTCTTTAAACTTCTTGCTGGTTTGGATGTCTTCTTTGGTAATGACATATTCACCTATTAGACGCCGGCTGCCCCTTGTTCCGGTCTGGGAAGCTGTATCGAGTATAAAGCTATTTTCAAACGTGGGGATATTATTTCTCATGAAGTCATGCCCGCGTCGCATTATCTTGCGCATTTCGACTTCCAACCTGGTGAGGTCTTCTACGTTAGTACAATCCAGTTCTGGTATCCAGTTATTGAACCACATGACGTCGTTGCGCGGCGAGGGCAGTGGTAAGAGACGTGTACCGGCGAACTGCGCAAGCTCTTTCATCAACTCTTGATGTTTTTCCGGTTCGGACTCTCTGAAATCGCAGTACGCCTGGTAATCACAGTTGCCCAGTCGGAAGACGAGCGCCAGCATTGAACTCCTCGATGAAGGATTGATGGTCTTATCGAATTCCGCTCCGGCTGACGTCAGGAGGTCGCCATCTCCGGTACCGTCAATTATTACCTCCCCCAGGACAGCCTGTCTCCCTGATTTGCTCTCAAAGATGACACCCCGGACTTTACCATTATCAACAATAGCTTCCGTGCCCCAGGAATGCAGAAATAGCCTCACTCCTGCTTCTTCCACCATATCATTAAGAACACATTTTAATAGTTCGGGATCAACCCACGCGGTATGTTCTATCCGGCCATTAATGACATTCCCCATGAAACGCCGCCACCAGGAAACCAGCTTTTCGTCACTGGAGCCAAGCTCCTCCATTCTGGGACGAAGGGTTCCCCCAATGTCGTCCAGTCGTTCCAGCCATTCCAGGCAAAGGCCGGCGATTATGGGCTCTTTACCACCATCACTCATATGCGGTATTTGTATCACAATTCCTCCAGTGGCCATTCCTCCAAGGTGCCCGTATCTCTCTAGGAGTACTGTTCTGGCGCCGTTACGCGCAGCTGCTATTGCTGCGGAGTGGCCGCCTGGACCACCCCCAACCACGACAACGTCGGCTTCATGGCATACTCTGATTTCTCTCGCTTTCTCCCTTACGGTCTTCATACTCTCATTTTTTACCATAATCGCGGTCTCCCATAATGTCTCAGGGGTCTTACTATATCTGTATTTCATATTTTAACAGGAAAATGGGTTAGCTGATTCTGCTTACAATTTGAGATATTTCTCCGGCGCAGCTCTTTATAGCTGTGGTATATCTTTGGATGCTATCGGCATTAATATGCGAAATGAGAGCTAAAATGCCGGCGGCAGCAATCACCCTTCCATTTGTATTATATACAGGCGCTGCGGTTGCCCATATTCCCATTCTGTATTCCTCTTTATCGTAAGCAACCCCCTCGATTTTTACATCTTCGAGCTGTTTTTCAAGCTCTGAAACATCGGTAATGGTATTTTTTGTAAATGATTGGAGACTATTTCTAATGTAATACGCCTTTCTTTCTTTTTCAAATAGTGAGGCTAATAATACTTTTCCTCCGGCCGTGCAGTGCAGCTTCAGTCTTTTACCTACGGGTGAATTTATACGTAAATCTTCGGTAACACCAACCTCTTCCACGACGAGCGACTCATCCCCATCCATTACCGCTAAATAGACCGATTCATTCTGTTCTTTACATAGCTTGCTTAAGGACAAGTAGGCGAAATCGATAAATTTTAAGTTTCTTCGCACTGCGTAGCTGAAATCGAACATTTTCAAACCGAGTGAATACGTTCCCTTATCCTGTTGATGAGATACAAAACCTTTTTTTACCAGAGTCGATACCAGCCTATAAACGGTAGCAGGGTTGAAGCCGGTTGATCGGGATATTTCATTGAGGCTTAGTTCCCCATCACTCTTAAGAAAAGTCTCTAGTATATCTGCCGCTTTTATAACAGTTTTAGACCAATTTTCCATATCTTTTTGAAATATTTTTTCAAAATATGAAATGTTGGCATTCTATCATACAAGATAATGAGTGTCAACAGCAATCTCAACTAGTTTCGTTAATATATGAATCTTAATCTTCAAGGGAAATAGGATACTTTTAATACCGGTACTAAACGTTCCCAAGGAGTGTTTGGCAAGAAGCGATGAAAACTGTCTATAAGGTGTTGAAATAGTAAACGAGATAAATGACGCTAACAGGCAGAGTATATATGAAGCTCGGTATTATCTCCGATACTCATGTGAAGACAATCGACGAAGTCCCCTTGGCAATCATGAAAGTCTTGGTCGGCGTTGATATCATCATTCATACGGGAGATTTTACGTAAAAATCTGTGTTTGACGGTTTACAAAAAATAGGACAAGTAAAAGCTGTCTGTGGCAATATGGACTCAACAGGGCTTAAAGCGATTCTGCCGGAAAGGGACGTGTTAACAGTCAGGGCTAAGAAAACAGGTTTGATCCATGGCTCCGGTGCCCCATGGGGACATCGTCAAGATATTTAACGAGAGGGGTACCGTCCTCGGCGGGGCCTACGTAACAGAGCGAATGATGCCCGGGGTAGCCTACATGGACCACGGGGCGCGGGTCGACTCGATAGTGCCGGAAGAGCTGGACAGAGGCGGGGCCTGAACCTTTAACTGATATAATACTCAGGGGATTTTAGCTTTAATAATTGGTAGCGCATGCGGGACTCGAACCCGCGATCTCCTCCTTGAGAGGGAGGTGTCCTAACCGCTAGACGAATGCGCCATATAAATCCAGACTGGCTGTACATTATTATCGCCCGTCGTAGATGGTAAGTCAAGCTGAGAGGCTGTCCAGTGCGGCCAGCATTTTTTTGCGCATCCTTTCCGCGAGGTCTGCCAGCGTTTTCTGTTCGGCATTATTAAGGATGCCCATCACTCTCTGAGCACGCTCGTTGCCTTTGGTAAATCTTTGTTTCAAATGCTTCAGTCCGGAGGCTGTCAGCTTGACGGAGGTGACTCTGCGGTCCTGGCTCGTGAAATCCCTCACGATAAAGCCTTCTTTCTCCAGGCTATCGATTATCTTGGTGACGCTGTGCTTGGAACGCAGCATGATGCCGGACAGCTGCGTGGGGGTCAGTTCGCCTCCGTTGAGGAGGAGGAAGTACAAAGCCGAGCCCTGCAGCCGGCTGATGACGCTGTCCTTTTTCATGGTGATTTCAAGGTATCTGATAAGTACGTCAGCGAATTGCACGTATAGCCAGAAATCCGTCTTTCTGGTCTGGTCGATGACATCCTTGATGTCTTCGGGGGGCGGTTTTATACCTTGTTCGGCACGAGCCCTCTTTTTTGCTGGCATTTTTCCCCTTTCAGAAACAGGTTGTTTTTCAAACCTTTACGCTGAAGTCATACCTCCATCTACGGGCATGGCATGACCGGTGATGAAAGAAGCCGCGTCGGAGCAGAGCCACATGACCGCTTCAGCCATATCTTCCGGCGTTGCCAGACGCTTCATGGGTATGGCGTTGAACATGTTATCCTTCTCCTCGGGGTGGGTGCCGGTAAGGTATTCGTAGAGAAGCGTGCGTTCGGTCGGTCCCGGCAATATCGCGTTGACCCGGATGCCGGAGGTGGCGTTCTCCAGAGCCGCCGTTCTGGTAAGGGTAATTAGCCCGCTTTTACTGGCGCTATAGGCGCAGAAACCCGGCCCCGGTTTATACGCCCCGACCGACGACGTATTGACGATGACGCCGTATTTCTGTTTGAGCATCTGCTTTATCTCGTATTTCATGCAGAGGAAAACGCCTTTAAGATTAATATCGATGGTACGGTCCCAGATTTCCTCCGGGCAGTCGACGATACTAACCAGGGGGACGCGTTTGCCGTCGGGCCCGATGCCCGCATTGTTAAACGCATAGTCCAGTCGCCCGTACCTCTGCACGCAGGTGTCAATCATCGCTTCGACTTCGCTTGTTTGGGATACGTCGCACCTGACGAATATCGCTTCGCCTCCGGCCTTTTTTATGAGATTGACGGTCTCCTCACCGCCCTTGATGTTGGCATCGGTAGCCACGACCACGCTGGCTCCCTCGCGGGCGAAGGCCTGGGCGGCTACCTTGCCGATTCCCGAAGCGCCGCCGGTAACCAGGGCAACTCTTACTTCAAATCGTTTTAACATCGCTATCTCCTCTCTTCATGGTAAAATAATATCAAAGTTAGATAGTATAATTATATTACCATTTTTATTTTTTATAAAATAGTGCTAGTATAATGGGCATTAGCGGTGTTGTCAATTTACCTGTAATTCGCCTGATGAAGTCAAGAATTCAATCACGAGGAGGTGCACGGTGTTGCTGGAAAACAGGGTGGCTATCGTTACCGGAGGTGCCAAGGGTATGGGACGGGCTATATCCCTGAAATTCGCCGAAGAGGGCTGCGATGTCGTCGTTAATGCCCTTCATATCGAGGGCGCGGAAAAGGTTGCCGCGGAAATCAAAGCCCTGGGACGCCGTTCCCTGGCGATTAAAGCCGATATTTCTAAAAGCGCCGAAGTCAACGAGATGGTAGCCCGGACGATAAAAGAGTTCGGGAAAATAGATATCCTGGTCAATAACGCGGGAGGGGTCAACACCACCGGCGGCGACAGCGCCACCGCCACCGAGGAGGACTGGGACAGGATTCTGGACGTGAATTTGAAGGGCCCCTTCCTGTGTTGCATCGCCGCTATTCCCCATATGAAAAAGCGGAAATACGGTAAAATCATCAATGTTTCCTCAATGGGCGCCGTCAGCCCCGCCGTATCCGTGCTTCACTATCATTCCGCCAAGGCGGGGGTGCTCGGACTGACGACCAACCTGGCTTTCGAGCTGGCGCCTTTTAATATCTACGTCAACGCCATCGTACCGGGGCCCATTGAGACGCCGTTCTGGGACTCGCTGCAGCCTCCGGGACCGGAGAGGGACGCCTTCTTTGCGGCGCTGTGTAAGAAAGAGGTGCCGCTGGGGAGGATGGGAAAACCGGAGGACATCGCCGGACCGGCCCTGTTCCTGGCTTCCGGGCTTTCCGACTACGTGACCGGGCAGATTATCTACGCCGCCGGAGGCCAGCCGATATTATCCCATGCGGCTACCTTTTTATCGGCGCCGCGGGAATGATGTTGAATTAACCGTTGATGCTTTACTCTGGAGGAAAAGATGAAAAAACTCAGAATCAGTAACAAGCGTATTGACGATGAGTTATTGATGAGAAAGAGGCGTGAAGAACTGGATAAGTGGCCGACGGGCAAGGAAGTGGACTTCGAGGAAGCGGCGGCTTACCAGAGAAGCCTGCCGGACAGTAAAATCTGGTGGAAGGTAATGGTCAAGCTGCGAGAAGAAGGCAGGATGAGCGTCTTTCCCCGCGCCGGCACCCCCATACTGGAAAAAATGATTGAGCTCTGCCAGGGACTGCGCGAATCCGGGGTGGTCCTCATCCCGGTGACCACGGACAGCTATACCCGGTTAGGCCAGTATGACAAGGTTGAGGAAATCCTTAAAGAATGCTACGAGACCGGCAAGCCGCTGCTGAACGGTTTTCCCATCATAAATTATGGCGTTAAAAAAACACGCAAGTTAATCGAGAGCATCGACGCCGCTTTCAGTCCCCGAGGCGCCGGCGGCGAAATCGCCATCGCCTCCGGCATGACCACCGCCGAGGCAGGCATCGGTTTCCTGGGGTTCGGCAGCTATTCCAAAAAAATGACCATCCGTGAGCTCGTCGAACAGAGCCAGAACGGCATGAGGACCATCGGCTGGTATGCCGATAGGGGAGTCATCCTCTGCAAAGACCTCCACGGCTGGCTCCCCAGCGCGCCTTTCCCGCTGAGCGTCAATATCGTCTGCATGACTATCGAGGCGCTGACGGCGGCGGAGCAGGGCCAGAAAGCCCTCTACCCGCTAGTGCACTGCATGGGCAATATGGTACAGGACATGGCATGGATAAGGCTGGCGCCCAGGATTATCCGGGAGTACCTGGACAGGTTCGGGTATAAGGACTGCATGATTATCGGCGCCTGCCCCTCCCAGACACCCCTTTTCCCCGTCGCCATGGACATGGGTGGGGCTTTTGCCTATTTGACCTATATCTCCACGGTCGGCGCCTTAGCCAAAGCTAACGCCGTCGACCTCCGCAGTATCGACGAAGGCGCCGGCGTTCCCACCGAGGAGACCCACCGGGTGAGTTACCGTGCCGCCAAGTGGGTTTTCGACGTCATCCGGGAACAAAGGCTAGAAATTGAAGTGAAAGACGTGGACACGGAAGAGAAGGTGACTGAAATCGAGGTCAGGGCTATCCTCGACAGGATACTGGACCTCGGCGACGGGGATATCGTCGACGGTACCATCAAAGCCGTCGAGTCCGGCGTGCTCGATTCCCCGTGGAGTCCCAATATCAACGTTAAGGATAAAGTGCTGGGGGTCAGGGACGCCCGGGGTGCCTGCCGCTACCTTGAGTTCGGAAACCTCCCCATACCGGAGGAAATTAAGGAATTTCACCGGCAGAAGATTGCCGAGAGGGAAAAGCTGGAAGGGAAGAAGGCGGATTATCACACGGCTGTCCGCGACCTCTGGAGCCTGAGCAAGGGTAAAATCGTGGGCATCCCGCCTTACGACCAGTAGAACATTTATTGACATAACATTACGTTTTCGGGGGGAAGAAGCGATGAAAAGAGTGCCAACGGTAATCACGGGAACGGTGGGCATGGACGCGCATGTCATCGGCACCAAGGTGCTGTCCCGCGCCCTCCAGGATGCCGGCTTTAAGGTCGTCGAGCTGGGCATGCAGGTAACGCCGGAGGAATTCATCAGCGTTGCCCAGGAGACCAGAGCCGATGCCATCCTGATGAGTTCCCTCTACGGCATGGCGGAACTCGACCTCAAAGGATTCGATGAGAAACGCAAGGAAGCCGGACTAGGCGACGTCCTCCTCTATATCGGCGGAAACCTGGTTATCGGCCGGTCCGACCCCAGAGAGGTGGAGAAGAAATTCAAGGCGCTGGGGTTCGACCGTGTCTACGCGCCGGAGACGGATACCGAAGTGGGTATCGCCGACCTGAAAAAAGACCTCAAAGCCAGGGGAAAACTATGACTTTATTCTGAGTGTAGCGAAGAATCCGTGATATGAGCGATATCAGACTGTTGATAGATTTCGGGAGCACCTTCACCAAGGTAGTCGCCGTCGACCTTAAAAAAGTCGAGGTCGTGGCTACTGCCAGTCTGCCTTCCACAGTCGATAATGATATCACGCTGGGGCTGGAAAATGCCCTGAAGGTGATTTCCGATAAACATGGTATCACCGACCCGGACAAGAAAGGAGCCCTGGCGTGCTCCAGCGCCGCCGGCGGACTGCGCATGGTCTGTACGGGTTTTGTGCCGGAACTCACCAGTAAGGCGGCCAACCTCGCCGCGCTGGGGGCGGGGGCTAAAGTAGTCGGGTGCTATTCTTACAAACTCACTCAGCAGGAAGTGAAAGAGATAGAATCGCTGGCCCCCGATATTCTTCTCCTCGCCGGAGGGACGGACGGCGGCGATGAGGAGGTTATCATCCATAACGCCCGTATGTTTTCAGGTACCGGTCAGGCTGTAGCCAATGTCATCATCGCCGGGAATAAGACGACCCACGATGAAATCAGGGGTATTTACAAAGACAGCCGGAAAAACGTTATCTATACGAAGAATGTCATGCCGGAGATAGGCGTGCTGGACGTCGTTCCGTGTAACAGGGAGATACGCGACCTTTTTATGAAGAATATCATCGTAGCCAAGGGTATCGCCAGAGCCAAAGCTATTATCAAAGACGTTATTATGCCGACGCCCTCTGCCGTCCTCGAGGCGGCGAAGCTGATTGCTGGGGGCTGCGGCGAAGACGCCGGCTTCGGGGAGCTTGTCGTTATCGACCCCGGCGGAGCGACTACTGACGTTCATTCTATAGCTAAAGGCGCCCCGGCCCGACCCGACATTATCATGACTGGCTTGCCGGAGCCCTACGAAAAAAGGACGGTGGAAGGCGACCTCGGCTTGAAATATAACCTTGACAGGCTGACGGAACTGGTCGCTACCCGGGAGACGCCAACTGATTTTTCAAGTATCGTGGCGAAATTCCATGAAGGCAAGCTGCCGGAGACGCCGGAGGAATACGCCTGTCACCTGATGCTGTCCTGCCTGATGGTGGAAGTCGCCATGGAACGCCATTCTGGGAAAATAGAGGTCGTCTATACCCCCACTGGGGAAAAGCTGGTTCAGCACGGCAAGGACCTGACCGGCGTTAGGAGTGTAATCGGCACCGGCGGACCTATTATCTTCTCGAAAGAACCCCGTAAAATACTGGAGGGCGTTCTTTACCGTGAGGAAAATCCGTTTATACTGAAACCGAAAAAGCCAAGGTTTTACCTTGATGAACGGTATATCCTTTACGCGGTGGGGTTATTAAGCCAGTCGGAACCGGGGAAGGCTTTAGCCCTTGCCAGGAAATACCTCAAACCAATATAGTATTTAGTGGCGTCATCCTGAGCGTAGCGAAGGATATCGGGGCAGTGCCGGTTTTTCCCCGCCCCGCCGGGATTCTTCGGTCGCTTCGCTTCCTCAGAATGACAGGAGGATATAAAAAGGAAAAAGATGTTAAACCACCTGCGGGCACTGGACCTGACCGACGACAGGGGTTTCCTCTGCGGGAAAATCCTGGCTGACCTCGGCGTGAACGTTATCAAGGTCGAGAAGCCCGGCGGCGACCCTTCTCGAATGACAGGGGGATTCTGGGGCGGCAAGCCCGACCCCGAAAAAAGCCTGTACTGGTTCGCTTATAATTCCAATAAAAAAGGCATTACCCTGGATATTGAAGACGCTAAAGGCAAAGAAATTTTCGGAAAGCTGGTCAGCACCGTCGATTTCGTTATAGAGTCGTTCCCGCCCGGCTATCTGGACGGACTGGGAATCGGCTATACCTACTTCGGTAAGGATAAAAAGGGATTAATCTGGGCTTCGATTACACCATTCGGAACAGAAGAACCTTACCGTAATTACAAGGACTCGGATATCGTCGTAATGGGCTTGAGCGGTACGCTCTACCAGACCGGCGAGTCCGACGGTCCCCCCGTGCATATCAGCCTGCCGCAGGCATGCCTGCACGCCGGGGCGGATGCCGCGGTAGGCTGTATGATAGCCTATTACCACCGCGAAAAGACCGGGGAAGGTCAGCTGGTGGATGTCTCCATGCAGCAGAGCGCCGCCTGGTTCCAGGCTAATGCCGTGCCCACTTACGAGCTCAACGGGGCGATACTCAAGCGGTCCGGTTCGTTCCGGGCGGGGATGAGTGCCCAGATAGCCCAGCGGCAGGTCTGGCGCTGCCAGGACAGCTACGTCTTTTTCAACGTCATCGGCGGGAGGACCGGCGCCAAGTCTTTAAGCGCCCTGGTAGCGTGGATGGACGAGGAAAACATGGCTACCGATTTTCTCCTGAACATGGACTGGGACAGCTTCGATATGTTCACCGTCACCGGAGAAGAAATGGACAAAATATCGCAACCCGTCGGCGAATTTTTCATGAAACACACCAGTAAAGAGCTTCTCAGGGGTGCCGTGCCGAGGGGGGTATCCATCGGACCTTTATCCGGCATGCGGGACCTGCTTGACGATGAGTGCCTTAACGCCCGTCATTTCTGGACCGAGATAGAGCACCCCGAACTGGGTACCGGAATTACTTACCCTAAAGAGTTTATCAGGTCGACGGAAGCGGATTTTTCCACCCGTTTCCGGGCGCCGTTAATCGGGGAACATAACAGGGAGGTCTATAAAGAGATAGGGCTTGAGGAAAAAGAATTACATTCACTAAAAAAGGATGGAGTAATTTAACGCAACATAAAAATTCAGTCGTGTAATTCCTCTCCCTTGATGGAAGAGGTCAGGTGAGGGTGAGGATTATGGGCTGAAATACCCCCTCACCTTAGTCCTCTCCCACGGAGGGGAGAGGATACAAGGGGAAATTCGGAGAAACACTGATGGATAGTCTCGAGAGGAAAGGCGTGTTGAGCGGACTGAAAGTGCTGGCTTTCGCCTGGGCGGTGGTCGGACCGCTGACCATGAAGTTCCTCGCCGACCACGGCGCGACGGTCATCCGCATCGAGACCAGCCAGCGACCCTGCACGATGAGGTCGTCGGCTCCCTACAAGGACAATAAGCCGGGTTTGAACCGCGGAGGCTATTTTACATACTATAATTCCAATATCCTGAGCTTTGCCCTCAATATGAACCACCCCAGAGCCGCCGACATCACCCGGAGGCTGGTGGCATGGTGCGATATCTTCTTCGAGAACTATACCCCCGGCGTCATCGAAAAGTGGGGACTCGCCTACGAAGACCTGAAGAAGATAAAGTCGGATATCATCATGCTGCGGCAGAGCGGCTACGGCTCATGGGGACCTTACAAAAACCTGCCGGCTTTCGGCATGGTGCTGGTGCCCATTGCCGGGCTGCCCAACTTCATCGGCTGGCCGGGCAAAGAGCCCCTGCCCGTCGGCGTTTCCGCCTATACGGACTGCATCAGCCCGCGTTATGCCACGGCCGCCCTGATTGCCGCCCTGGATTACCGTAAAAAAACCGGAAAGGGACAGCTGATTGACCTTTCTCAGTTCGAGACGGCTATATCCTTCATCCTGCCGGGCTTGCTGGAATACGAAAGCACCGGCAGGGAGCCGGAGAGAATCGGCAACGCCTCCCCGTATGCCGCCCCGCACGGTGTCTATCCCTGCCAGGGCGATGACCGCTGGTGCACCATCGCCGTGACCACCGAGGATGAATGGAGAGCTTTCTGTAAAGAGATAGGCCGGCCTGAACTTGCCGGGGATTCCCGTTTCGACAGCCTGCAAAACCGTAAGAAAAACGAGGAAGAGCTTAACAATATCGTCAGTGAATGGACGGTTGCCCTGGCACCGGAGGAGGTTATGACTCGACTTCAAGGGGTCGGTGTTCCTGCTGGCGTGGTAAACAATACGGCCGACGTCTTTAACGACCCCCAGCTTGCCAAACGCAATATCTACTGGTCCATGCAACATGCCGAGATGGGTAATTTCACTCACCTGGGGCAGAGTTTCCAGCTTTCCAGAACCCCGGCGCGGCCCTACTCGCCGAGTCCCCTTCTCGGCGAACATACCGAGCAAATCTGCACCGAAATGCTGGGCATGTCCGACGATGAGTTCGTGGCACTGATGCAGGAGGGTGTATTTGAATAAAAACGTCTGTCATTTCAGCGAAAGTCAGAATGACAGGCTATAACACAGGAGGTAGACAATGCTGAAATTTAAAAAAGCCGGAGACTATGATGACGTAATTTACGAGCGGAGCGGTCAGGTGGCGCGCATCACGCTCAACGACCCCGAGACGATGAACACGGGTGTCAAAGACTTCTGGAAGGCGCTCTCTGTGGTGGAGGAGGCTGATGATATTAAGGTATTGATTATAAAAGGGGCGGGGCGCGCTTTAGCCGCCGGAGCCCCGCTGCATGAGGTCGGCTTCGTCTACGGCTGGAAGGAGCCGAAGTCCGGTGAGAAAGCGCCCCGCACCCCCATCCGCCACCGACTCAAGTTCGATAGAAAGGTCTTTTACGAGTGCGCCCAGAAGCTTCTTTTCTTCCCCAAAATTACCGTCGTCCAGGCGCATGGTTACCTGCTCGGCGCCTCTATGGACATGTATATGTTGTGCGACTTCATCGTGGGCGCCGAGGACTGCCGGTTCGGCGAAATCGAGGTGCGACTGGGCATGCCCAACCTCACCATCACCCCGATAATGATCCTGCGCTGCGGCCTCACCAACGCCCTCGATATGTGCCTGACCGGGCGGATGATGGACGGTAAAGAGGCTGCGCGCATCGGCCTTATCAACCGTGCCGTCCCCGCCGATAAACTGGAGGAGGAGGTCAACCGCTATGCCGAAGGTTTTGCCAAGTTCCCGTTCGACGGCATTGCCATGGGCAAGGCTTCCAAGCAGGTCATCTACGATATCATGGGCATCACCAGCGGGCTGACCAACCACTGGATGATGCATACCATGGGCACCAATATCCACTTTGAACCGGGCGAGTTCAATTTCTTTAAAGAAAGAAGGGACCAGGGCGTCAGAAACGCTATCCACGCCCGTAATAAGTTCTACGAGCAGCTGGATAAATAGGGGAAAACATGGACGCGGCGTATCTGCTGGCGAAAAATATGGTAGACGTTAAGTACGAGGGCCTCCCGGCTGATGTCGTTGAGCATACCAAAAAGCAGGTTCTGGATATCCTGGGTGTGGCGCTGGGGGGCTCCTCTAAAGCCGGCGTGAAAGAGCTTGCGGAGATAATTTCTGACTGGGGAGGCAGGGAAGAAAGCACCATATTCTGTTTCGGTAAAAAAGTGCCCGCCCCGAACGCCGCCCAGGTAAACGCGACCATGGGGCATGCCCTTGACTATGATGATACCGGCGACGGTCCCACCCATCCCTCAGTGGTAATCGTGCCTACCGCCCTGGCTGTCGCCGAACGGCAGGGCAGGGTAAGCGGTCGGGAGTTGATTACCGCCGTCGCTCTGGGCGTGGATATGATGGGGCGTCTCGGGCAGGCTTTCCGCTCCGGCATGAAAACGGTGCCGGTAGCCGGGCACCCCGGAGCAGGATGGCACCTGACGGCTTTATACGGCTACCTGGCTTCCGCGGGTGTGGCAGGAAGACTGCTCGGCCTGGACGCTGAAAAAATAGTCAACGCTATCGGCATCGCCTATCACCAGTGCAGCGGCAACGGCCAGTGCGTCACCGAGGGCGCTTTGACGAAAAGGATGGGGCCCGGCTTTGCCGCGAGGGGAGGCATCGTTGCCGCTCTGATGGCGGAGAAGGGCATCACCGGAGCTAAAGAGTCGCTGGAGGGGGAGGTGGGGCTTTACAACCTTTATCATAACGGAGAGTATGACCCCAAACCCCTTACCGCCGACCTCGGTAAAAGGTTCACCGGACTGAACGCCGTTATGAAACCGTATCCCTGCTGCAAGGGCGCCCACAGCTATGTCGACCTTGCGCTGGAGATGCTCGCTAAGTACCGTTTTAGTCCTGAAGATATTCAGGAAATCACCGTCTACAATCAGGATGATAAATATTTCCTGCTCCACCCGCTGGAAAAGAGGCGCCGACCAGGAAATCCGGTCGATTCCCAGTTCAGCATACCCTGGGCGGTAGCCGCCGTTTTTGCCCGGGGACATGCCGGCGTCGGGGAATTCACCGAAGAAGCCATTAAAAGCCCTGATATCCTTGATGTATCTGCTAAAGTGCGCGTTGAAGCAGATAAAGGCGTGGGCGAGAAAAAGGGCTTGATACCGGCGAAAATCATGGTGACGACGAAAAATGGTGAAACTTACATTGAACAGCTGGACATCGCCGGAGAAGAGGGCATAAAACCCCTGCCTTTCAGCGACTACGAACGGAAGTTCCGCGACTGCGCCGCTTATGCCGTCAAGCCGCGTACCGCAAAGCAGATAGACAAGCTGGTTTCTCTTGTCATACAGCTTGATAAGGTTGAAGATATTCGGGAAATTGTTGAGTTACTAGGCTGACTTTTTAATATACAGAGGAGGTTATTTATGGTATATCCTCTGGAAGGCATTAAAGTCCTGGATTTCAGTATCGCCGTTGCCGCGCCCTTCGGCGGTACGATGCTGGCTGACATGGGCGCGGAGGTCATTAAAGTGGAAAGGGTGCAGGGCGAAGCCCAGCGTCTGGGGTTACCCGCCGGCATGGACGACGTTATCGATACCAGCATCGTCGAGAAAATGCCGGAGAAAGCGGAATGGATGGCGTTCAACCGCGGCAAGAAAGACCTGGCTATCGATATACGTACGGAAAAGGGATTGGAAATCGTCCTGAAACTGGCTAAAGGAGTCGACGTCGTCCTACAGAGCTTCCGTCCCGGCGTGGCGGAGCGGCTGAAGATAGGCTATGAGGACATATCGAAAATCAACCCGAAAGTCATTTATTGCTCGTTCTACGGTTACGGCGAAACGGGACCCGTCTCCCACCGCGCCGGCGGCGACATGTGGAGCCAGGCGATGTCCGGCATGGTCAGCGTCATCGGCTATCCCGGCGGCGCGCCACAGATGGTGCCTTTCCCCGCCTGCGACCACGTGGGCGGGATGCTGGTGGCTTACGCCATTATGACGGCACTCTACGTCAGAGAGCGGACGGGTGAGGGACAGGCTTTGACCGTGAACAACCTCGACGCCGCTTTATACCTGCAGTTTTCCGGCTTTGCCGAATACCTGACTGAGGGCAGGATGCCTTATAAGTCCGGTCGGAGTTACGGTACGCCGCCTTTCGGGCCCTTCCGTGCCAAGGACGGGGATGTGCTGACCATCTTTGGCACTGACCCCATGTGGCCCGATTTCTGTAAGGTGGTCGGCGTGGAACACCTGGCAAAAGACCCTAAGTTCGCCACCGATGAAGCCCGTCATAAAAACCGCGAGGAAATCGGCAAAATCCTTGATGAAGCGTTCGGTAAAAAGACCCGGGCGGAATGGGCGCAGATTTTCCGCGAAGCCAGAATGCGCTGCGACCCCTGCCTGACGTACGAAGAAGTATGTGCCCATCCCCAGCTTGAAGCCAACGATATGATTACCACGGTGAAGCACCCCAGCCGCGGTGACATTAAAATGCTGGGGCTGCCGGTCAAGCTGAAGAAGACCCCCGGACGACCGCAGGGTCCTTCGCCGATGCTGGGTCAGCATACGGAAGAAATTCTATCTGGACTGGGGTATAGCCCTCAAGAAATCTCGGAACTGGAAAGGCAGGGAGTTATCAGGACAGGTCGTCAGAAGGCATAATTCACCCGAATAGCCGTTAGTCCCCCGCCCCCCTCGTGGGTTATCTTTTCCCACCCATACCGCCCTATATCATCAGCGGCTTACCTCGTAAACAATAACCCTCCCCCTCGATGGGAGAGGGTAGGGTGAGGGTGGAATATATGTTGAGATTCTCCCTCTTATCCCTCCAGTACTATCCTGGCGTCCGCCGCCATGGCGCTGTCCCTGTAGGCAAAGATGGGATTAAGGTCTATTTCCTTAATTTCCGGCGTCTTTTCCACGAAGTCTGAGACCTTCAGCAGTATTTTTTCCAGAGACGGCAGATGGGCCGGCTCCTGCCCGCGGTAGCCCTGGAGCAGGGGAAATGCCTTGATTTCTTTAATCATCTCGGCGGCGTCACGGCGCTCGATGGGGATTATCCGGAAAGCGACGTCCTTCAAAACCTCCACGAAGATGCCCCCCAGCCCGAACATGATAACCGGTCCGAACTGGGCGTCCTTGTGCATGCCGATAATCAGCTCTATTCCCGGTCTTGCCTGGCTTTCCACCACCACGCCGTCGATTTTGGCTTTCGGGCATTTCTCTTTAACGGCTGCCATGATGTCCCGGTAGGCTTTCATTACCTCGGCTTTACTCTTGAGTCCTGTTTTCACACCGCCGGCGTCGCTTTTATGCGTGATATCCGGCGAGGCTATCTTTAATACAACGGGAAAGCCGATGCCGGCGCTGATTTCGGCGGCCTGCTTCTGGCTGGTAGCCAGCTCTGTCTCGACCACGTTGATGCCGATTTCCTTGAAGACCTGCTTGGACTCGATTTCCGTCAGGACAGTCCTGCCCTGCTTAATGGCATTAACGATAATCTGATTTTTATTTTTCATAGTACTCCTTCTTCAGGAAATCGGTGTTATTTACTCGCGGTGGCGTCGAGGTACCGCCGGTACCAGGTTAAGTGCCTCAACACGCGTGCGGCGCGGCGTGCGTTCGACTGCGTGACGATTCCCTCGCGATGGACAAGCGAAGCAAGCTCCGGGTCGGTAGCAGGACCGCGAAATTGCCATAATAAAAATACCGGTTTTCCGTATTGCTTCGCCTTCCGGCTTATCGACCTCAGGTTTTTTCGTTCCTTTTCCCGGTAGGCTTTTATCTGCTCGGTTTTTAGTCCCATACGGTCAACCAGCAGTGTCCTGTCCATGATTATCGGCGACAGCAGCAGGACGGCGTCGATATTGTCATCCTCCAGCAACGCCAGCAGCAGGTCGGCGATAACGGCAAACTCGGCGGCGCTCGGTCCGGCCATATCGACCGGATTGCGCCGCGGCCAGCGCGGGGGCAGGTATTTATCCAGCTTTTGGAGCGTGGATTCTTCGAGTTTTCCGAGGGCCAGTCCTTCTTTCTCGCAGGCTTCGGCGGTCATTGCCCCCGGGCCGCCCCCGATGCTCAGGATGCCGACCCGGTTGCCGCGGGGCAGGGGACCGTCGAGCAGCGCCAGCAGTGTATCACCGAGTTCATCGTCGTCATCCACCCTGATGACGCCGGTCTGCCTGAAGGCGGCGGTGTAGACCGCGTCCTCGCCGGCAAGCGCCCCGGTGTGGGACATGACGGCTTTAGCCGATTCCGCCGTGCCGCCTACTTTAACAACAATAAAAGGCTTCTTAGTCGTTATTTTTTTGGCAACCTGCATAAAACGCCTGCCGTCGCGCAGTCCTTCGATGTAAGCGGCGATTATCTTCGTATCATCGTCTTCACAAAGATACTCCAGGTAGTCTTCCGTGTGCAGGTCAGCCTCGTTGCCGGTGCTGATATATTTACTGAAAGCCACCCCTGCTGCCGCTAGGTTACGTACCATTTTGAGGCACATATTGCCGCTCTGGGCAAGCACGGCGACCGGTCCCCGGGGCATTTTTCCCACCTGCCCGAAGGTGGATAGCTGCGAACCCGTATCGGCGTGGCCCATGCTGTTCGGACCGATGAAGCGTATGTCTCCCTTTCGGGCGATATCGGTCAGTTCGGTCTCCAGCTTACGACCCTCCTTGCCCGTTTCCCCGAACCCTGACGATATAATAACGGCGGTTTTCACGCCCTTGTCAGCACATTGTTTTAATACTTGCGGAACAAGCCCGGCGGCTACCACGATAACCGCCTGATCAACGGGACCCGGTATGTCCAGCACGCTGCCGTAGGCTTTCAGCCTGAGGATTTCCGTCGCGTTAGGATTCACCGGATAGATATGCCTGTCTCCGGAATCAAGCAGTCCCTTCACCGCGTTATTTCCCCAGGACCCCGGTGTAGCTGACGCCCCGATAACGGCAATCGAACCGGGAGAAAACAGGTATTGCCAGTCGTCCGGTGTCATACGTGCAGGGTTGCTCAAATACTACCTCTAATCTAAAGGCCGCCGTCGATATCGATAGCCTTGCCGGTGATGTAAACGGACTGGTCGGAGACCAGGAAAAAGACCAGGTCGGCGATTTCCTCCGGTTTGCCGAGTCGTCCCAGCGGCACGCCCGGTCCCGGTCCCGTTTTCTTGCTTTCCTGTTCGATGGCTTCCGCCAGGCTGATGCCCTGGGCTTTGGCTCGCTTGACGATTTCGTTGTCTCTCAGGTTGGTATCGAAGCCGCCGGGATTGATGATATTCACGTTAATCCGGTACTGCGCCAGTTCCGCCGCTAACGTACGCCCCAGGCCGAGGATGCCGTGCTTGGAAGCGCAGTAGCCGCTGCTGCCGGCGTATCCCTGGGTTGCCGCCTTCGACCCGAAGAGGACGATTTTCTTCCCTTCGCCTTCGGGTATCATGGTCCTGGCAACCGCCCTGGATATCAGGAACGACCCGGTGAGATTTATATCTATAATTTCCTGCCACTCTTCTTCGGAAAGCTCGACGATGGGCGTTGTCATCGCGCCGCGTATGCCGCCGCAGTGCACTAGGATATCTATCCTGCCGAATTCTTTAAGAGTCCTGGCGACGGCCTCATCCACATCCTTGCTTTTACTGACATCAGCCACCACCGCCAGCCCTTTCCTGTCCCGGGCTTGAATCTCTTTAACCACGTCTTCGAGTCCGCCCCACCCCTCGTCCCCGGGCCAGATGCTTTTAGGGGCGGCGAACTTGTCCAGAACGACCACGTCGGCGCCTTCCTTAGCCAGTCGCAGGGCAACAGCGCGTCCCATGCCCCTTTTGCTGCCCGCACCCGTGACCATTGCCACCTTGCCGTCAAGACTCTTCATAATCCGTGCTACCTCCTGTGTCCGGATGAGCTGTTATTTAATGTGGACCGGTATCTTCCTGCGGCGGCCAGAGCTCGTCGGCGACGTCGTTCAGTCCGAGTTCCAGGAGTTTTTTCCTGCTCGGCTTGGCGGTAACCCTATCCCAGTCCATCGCCCCGAGGTTCCAGTAGACCTGGGCGTCCAGGTCGGTGGTGACGTCGGCAAGCGGTCCTTCTTTTTGCGGGGGCTGCCCGATTATCCTGCCGTGCACCTTGCGGTTGATGGGATTGTCTCCCTCCCGCAGGTTGAAAAGGTGTCGCATCACCTCGATGCGCTCGCCGCATTTCAGGATTTCTTCCAGCGAGCGTTCCCATCCGGTCACTGCCGCGAGGAATTCCGCAGCGTACTTACCGCCGTCGACCATGGTATTGATGTGCAGGCAGAGTCCGGCGGCGTTTACCACCAGCCACCCAAAGTGGGACGGCCCGAAGCCGCCGGTATGCCGCCCCGGCGCGGCGTCCATCTTATATTTGGCGGAAGTGGGCTGTCCGGCGAACCCGGGAAAATCGCCCTTGGGGTCGTGCAGCCCGAGTTCCTGTCCGCCGATATGCACGGCGTACTCTTCGGCGCCCCTGCCGATTTTCTCGGCGGCTTTTTTAACACCATCCGCCAGCACATCGCCGAAACCTTCGCGCTTCCCCATTTTTTCGACCATGGCAATTATGGCGCGGGGGTCGCCCCACTTCAGGTCGATGCCGTCGGTGTCCTTCCGGCTGATGATGCCGTGTTCGTAGCACTCCATGGCGAAGGCGATTATGGTGCCCGTGGAAATAGTGTCTATACCGTAGTGGTTGCAGAGATGGCTCGCCATGGTGATAGCCTCGGCATCGGTGTTAAGGCACATCGCCCCGAAGGCGGCGGCGGTCTCGTACTCCGCGCGTTTGGTGCCGGCGGGGTATTTATATTCCCCGGTCGCTTCTTTCAGGCGACCGTGGCAGACGACCGGGCAGTGCCAGCACCCGGTGTGCCCGACCACGTTGGCGTTGAAGTGTTCTTTGCTCAAGCCGGATACGTCCGGCATCTCGACAACGCCGACCCCGCCCCAGTTTTTCACGGGCGTGTCCCCGCTGTGGGCGGAGGCGTCCGTATGGGAGCAGGTGCCGAAGGTGTGCAGTCCGTTCCTGGCGGGACTTTTGTTGATTATGGCAAGATATTCTTTCCTCAGTTTTTCGGTGGCATCGGCATCGGCAACGGGCACCCGTGCCTCACCCTTCACGGCTATGGCTTTGAGCTTCTTCGAGCCCATTACCGCCCCGAGTCCGGAGCGTCCCGCCACCGAGCCTTTGTGAGTAACGATGCAGGAGACAAGAGAAAGCTTTTCCCCGGCCGGGCCGATGGCGATAACCTTGGCGGCGTCGCCGAGTTCTGCTTTCAGGGTGTCCTCGGTTGCAGAGGTGCCTTTTCCCCAGAGATGTCTGGCGTCCCGCAGCTCGGCTTTGCCGTTATCAATAAAGAGATATACCGGCTCGGGGGAAATGCCGGTGAAAAATACGCTGTCATAGCCGGAGAACTTTAAGTAAGGCCCGAATTCAGCGCCGCAATTGGCGTCGCCCCAGCCCCCGGTCAGCGGCGATTTGGCAATAGCCACATAGCGACAGCCCAGGGGAGTCGGGGTGCCGGTCAGGGGACCGGTCATAACGCCGAAGATATTTTCCGGTCCCAGCGCATCGACCCCGCCTTTCTGGCGACTGTACAGTATCCGGGAGCCGACGCCGTAGCCTCCGATGAAGTTGTGGTAAAGACTCTCATCGGGTATTTCTTCTTTAATCTGCCCTGTGGAAAGATTGACGAGCAAGAGCTTTCCCATGTATCCACCGGTCATTGCTGCTCCTTTCTCCGTATCCATTTTAAGGCATAAACTGTGGAGTCAAAAATATATTAACATACTGTGGGGAGGCTGTGAAACCGGGGCATACCGAGAGGTCAAAATAACTGTGTTTTCACTAAAGGTAAAAAAGTGGCTGGCGAGCCAGGATTCGAACCTGGGCTAGAGGATCCAAAGTCCCCTGTGCTACCACTACACAACTCGCCAGTATTACTCGTAAAATTATAGCATTTCACTCTGGCGGAGACAACGGGCAAAGAAAGACGCCCCGCAGTCAAAGAGTAGCTGTCGGTGATTGCGGAGCGCCCTGATAGTCAGTTCAAGATGATATTATTTTACCGCTTGCTTTTTCTTGGCCAGTATATCCTCTCTGCTGTGCATCGCCTCGAGTTGCGATTTCCACTTGCGGGCTCGGTCAGCCATGAAGCGCCGGGTGGGCTGGTTCTCGGTGCTGATAAGCATGGAATTGATATTCATCCAGGGCACGAAAAGACTTTCCGTATAACCCCCCAGCATGTCGAGCTTATCGTCCCAGTGCACCAGGTTAATCAGGATGCCGCGTTCATCCACGATATCCACTATGCCTATATAGCAGTCGTCCGGCGCGGTTTCCGGCACCAGGTGTACCGCCACACAATACCCCGGTTGTATCGCCTGTGTCTTCGCCATTTCTTACCTCCGTTTGCCTTTACTGTCGTAGCCTATTTATATAACCATTTTGCCGTTCTTGTCAATAGCCGTTCCGGGAGCGGTCATGTTTAAACGACCGAGAATAACGTCCTGCGACGTCAAATAATATGTCTTATTATCACTCTTTACGAAAATTTTAGATTTAGTTTAGGTAACGTTTATATATTTTATGTGTATTTTTATGAAGTATTGTTAAGCTTGATGTGGTAAATAAAGAAAACTTTATAAAAATTGCAAATCTAAAGAAGTCAGGGACCTGATAGGGAGAGAGAAAAATGGAAAGCTTCGTTCTGGCAGGAAAAGCAAAGACGGTTTTTCGCCTCATTGAACTAAAAGCGAAGCGGGAAAAGCTCGCCCAGCGCGGAAAGAAACAGAATCCTAAAAGCAGGAAATGACGGTGTTTAGTTTGAGGGCGGGTTTCTAAACTTGTTCTTGAGGGCATTGATTTCCTGCAACCTTTGGAACTCTTCCTCACTGAGAGGTTCACAGGATACCAGTTCGTTATCAGCAATCTTTATCTTAAAAAGCTCGTGGCATTTCCAGCAGCGGCGCGGTCCCTCGTAGCTGTCCCCGACGAATGAGAGCTTGCTCTCCGCCTCGCAATTGGGGCATATCATCGAAATCATCCGGATTCCAGTCCTTTCTTCACGGAATCTTCAGTCCGGGCATATTCTCTGATTTACGAATTATACCATTAACCCGGAGACGCTGCCAAGCGTTACGCCGACTTCATCAATTCCTGGTTAACCGGGCATGGGGAAGTATTGACTGAACAGCAGGAATATCAAAGGTATAGATATCATGGAGAACACAAAGCTGGACAGGACGAACTGGTTGGATATGGATTTATTGCCCCCGGCGCGTTCGGTCACAATGGGCGTGCCGGTTATCGGTGGCACGGCAGCCTCCAGGATAAATATCAGAGCCAGGTTATAGTCGGGTTTCAGCAGGATGAGCAAACCCAGGAAAGCCAGCGGGAAGACGACATTTTTAATGATAATGAATTTCGTAATTTCCCCCCAGTAGAATTTCCCTTTTTGCCTGATATCCAGGTATAAACTCCCGCCCAGGATAATCAGTATCAGCGGTAAAGCCATGCCTCCCAGGATTTGCAGGATAGAGCGTATGAAATCGGGCAGGTAGTTGCTTGACTTGAACAGCTGGACGATGACGGCAAGCACCGTGGCGATGAGGATGGGATTGGCGATGCGAGTCCACCGTATCTTTGTCTGGCTCTTTTTCCTGAAAAAGAACTGGTAGGCGCTGAAAAAGACGACGGGATGGAAGATGATGAAAATATACAGCTGGGGTATGTAAGCGGAATCCGTCCCGAAGATACCGCTGATAATAATTAGCGGCATGAAAAGACCGTTCTGGAAGAACAGGTTAAGGGCGAACTCGCCGCGGGTGTCTTTGTTTGAAATAAACATCATTATCAGGGTCAGGACAAGGGAAACGGCGGCGAAGGCGAACCACCATAAGGGCAGCTGCCACCAGTCGGGGAGCTCATCGGGTGAAAAGTTCACCAGGATGCTGGCAAAGACCATGCAGGGCAGGGCGATATCGATGGCGAGTCGACTGAGCAGCCCCAGCACGTTCTCGGGGATAATGCCGCGCCGGGTTATCCAGAATCCTATCAGGCCTATGCCCAGGAGCACCAGCACCGATTCCAGGACAACGATGAAAATATCCATTTATATTGCTAATTGTATATCAATCGGGGAAAATGTGAAACGTTGTAGACTGTGAGATAACGCGTGGTAGCAGAGAATCGCCAGGTTTAATATAGAGATTGCTTCGTCGCTGCGCTCCTCGCAATGACATGGGGTTGGTGCCGAAGGTCGGACTCGAACCGACACGAAGGTTGCCCCTCAACAGTTTTTGAGACTGCCGCGTCTGCCATTCCGCCACTTCGGCGCGGACTATCCTATTCTAGGTTAAAAACCCCGTTAACGCAAGGGTTGATTTTAATAATTAGGTATTTATGTTATGGTATTGACAAATTACTTTGTATAGTATAATATTAATGTGACACTGTAACAGGAGGTTTGCTATGCCTACAATCAGAATAGATGATGATGTATATTCATGGTTGAGAGCTCAAGCAGTGCCTTTCGAAGATACTCCGAATTCGGTACTGCGAAGAATTGCACAACTAGATAAACCTAGGTTGGAAATCAATGAAAATACAAGTGAAAGGAAGGGGATAGGATCAAAAACTACTAAAAAAGAAATGCCGCTTCTTCTACCTAAGGACAAGCAAATTACAGGCAAATATCTAGCACAAATTTGGAATGTAGATGTTAATCATGCACTTTATCATAAAGATGGCACATGGTATAACCACCTACAAAGATTTCCAGGTGCCCTTTTTGATAGAGATGGATATGTTGTCTTTTCAAATAAAAGAGAATATGAAAATTGTTCCTATCTTCACCATGGTCAAGAATTAAATGTTCCCAGAAAAATTAGATCGATTCCTGGATATAAACGTGTACAATAATATTTTATATTTACACGCACATTTATTCTTGTTACAATTATCCCGGAATAACGGTAAAGATGGATTGTATTAGATATATCACGTGAATTTTGATGGAGAGAATTCATGACAGAGAAGTATAATGCTGTAGAGATCGAGAAAAAGTGGCAGCAAAAATGGGCCGCGGACAAACTTTACCAGACCAACGACGACGACCCCCGCCCGAAATACTACGCCCTTACCATGTTCCCCTATACCAGCGGCGACCTTCACATCGGGCACTGGTATAACAACGTGCCCATCGATACTTTTGCCCGTTATATGAGGATGAAGGGCTACAACGTGCTGCACCCTATGGGCTTTGACGCCTTCGGTCTGCCGGCGGAAAATGCCGCCATCAGGGAAGGCATACATCCGTTCATATGGACGATGGATAATATCAAAAAAATGCGTCGCCAGCTGGAAAGCATCGGCGCAGTTTACGACTGGAGTCGTGAGGTCACTACCTGCCAGCCGGACTACTATAAATGGACGCAGTGGTTCTTCCTGAAGCTCTACGAAGCCGGACTGGCTTACCGCGCCCGGGCGCCGGTAAACTGGTGTCCCAATTGCCAGACGGTACTCGCCAACGAGCAGGTGGTCGGGGAGGGCGTCTGCGAGCGCTGCGATACCCCCGTTCTAAAACGCGACCTGGAACAGTGGTTCTTCCGCATCACGAAATACGCCGATGAGCTCCTGAGCTTCGACGGCATCGACTGGCCGGAACCTGTCCGAATAATGCAGCGGAACTGGATAGGCAAGAGCTACGGGACGGAAATATCGTTTGGCCTGGATATTCCCGGCGTTGACGAGAAGGAAATCCGCGTCTTTACCACTCGACCCGATACCGTCTTCGGAGTGACTTTCATGGTTCTGGCTCCGGAACACCCGCTGGTGGAAAAACTGACCACTCCGGATAAAAAAGCCGAAGTTGAAGCCTATATTACCAAAACGCGTAAACAGAGTGAAATCGAGCGGCTCTCCACAGAGAAAGAAAAGGACGGCGTTTTCACCGGGGCTTACTGCGTCAACCGGCTCAACGGGACGAAGGTACCTATCTGGATTGCCGATTATGTACTGTTGAGTTACGGCACTGGCGCCGTCATGGCGGTACCCGCCCATGATGAACGCGATTTCGCTTTTGCTCTGAAATACGGGCTGCCCATCATACCCGTAATCGAACGCACCGATGGCGTCGCCAAGAGTTTCGCTTTCCCCGGCTCGATGCGTGAAGGCTTTGAAGAGGAGTTGAAAAAGGCCGGCTTCGAATACACTAAGGCAGAAATCGGCGGTCAGTACGTTACACTGCGCGGAGAAAAGCAAGTCAGGCAGTATATTGACTTGGTGAAGAAATACCAAAAGCCGAGCGGCTGGAACGAAATCGTCGGTTTAAAATGGCAGTTTTTCTTCGCAGGTGAAGACGGTGTGGAAACGCTGGCGCTGGACTCCATGGAGTCGGAACGTGAGATACTGAAGCGCTGCAAAGCCATAGAGCCGAGTGTCAGGGAAATGCGTACGGTAATGGAAATGCTGAACACCCTTGAGTTCTACCGCGACATGCTTTTCCACGATGAATACGGTACCATGATTCACTCCGGGCAGTTCAGCGGAAATAAAGACGGCGTTAATGCCGTCTCCGAATACCTGGAGGAAAAGGGGTGGGGCAATCGTACGGTCAGTTATAAGATTCGCGACTGGCTGATTTCGCGGCAGCGCTACTGGGGTGCCCCCATACCGATGGTTCACTGTAAGAAATGCGGCACCGTGCTGGTTCCGGAGAAAGACCTGCCGGTGCTGCTGCCTGAGGACGCCGAATTCAAGCCTACCGGAGAGTCGCCCCTGAAATATAACGAAGAATTCGTTAATACCAGCTGCCCGAGGTGCGGCTGTCCGGCTAAGCGGGAAACAGATACCATGGACACGTTTGTCTGTTCATCGTGGTACTACCTGCGGTATTGCAGTCCCCACGAAGACTCGGTCGCTTTCGATGCTGAAAAGGTAAAACTCTGGTGTCCCGTCAATTTCTATACCGGCGGTGACGAGCACGCCGTGATGCACCTGCTTTACGTGCGTTTCTTTACCAAGGCTATCCGGGATATGGGGCTGGTTGATTTCGGCGAGCCTTTCCTGCGTCTATTTAACCAAGGAGAAATTACCTCCGGCCATCAGAAAATGAGCAAATCGAGGGGTAACGTGGTCAATCCGGACGAATACGTCGCCAGTCTTGGCGCGGATACCTTCCGCGCGTACCTGATGTTCATCGGGCCGTGGGACCAGGGCGGCGAGTGGGATGACAGCGGTATCAGCGGGATGAGTCGCTGGCTGAACCGCGTCTGGAACCTGGCGACGGGTGAGTATATATCTAAAGGCGCTTCCGGTGACGATGACCTCGTACGATTGACCCACCGGACAATTAAAAAAGTGACGGAAGACATTGAGAAGCTCCGTTTCAATGTCATGGTGGCGGCACTCATGGAATTTTCCAACTACCTGGGCAAGGTCAAGGAGTCCGGCAGCGTTTCTGAAGCGGCGTGGAACGACTCCATAAAGACGCTGCTGGTATTGATGGCACCGGCAGCACCGCATATCGCCGAGGAACTATGGCAGCAAACAGGGCAGGAATACAGCATCCACAACCTGAACTGGCCCGAGTGGGACAAAGCCCTGGTTGCCAGCGAGGAGTTCACCCTGGTGGTGCAAGTAAACGGAAAATTACGCGACAGGATAACGGCACCGGTGACCATTACCGAGGCTGAAGCCAGGCAGCTTGCCGGGGAATCTGAGAGGGTGAAATCTTATCTGGAAGGCAAGCAAGTAGTTAACATAATATACATCCCCGGCAGACTGGTTAATATCGTGGCTAAGTAGGGGGTGAGGCAGATAGAGACCATGAAAATAGCTTTTATCGGCGGCGGCAACATGGGTGAGGCGATTATTGCCGCGGTCTTGAAAGAGAAGCTGGCTGTCCCCGCCGATATCAGTGTCAGCGACATCAGCGAGCCGCGGCGCCAGTACCTGAAAAAGCAATACGGCGTGGCTGTGACTGAAAGCAATAAGGAAGCTGTGGATGGCAAAGATATCGTCGTGCTGGCGGTAAAGCCCCAGAACCTGAATGAAGTCCTGGCTGATCTAAAAGATTGTCTTAAATCATCGCAGCTTGTTTTATCGATCGTCGCCGGTGTAAAAATAGATACTGTTTCCCGAGGACTTACCCATGAACGCGTCGTACGCACCATGCCCAATACCCCCGCCCAGGCAGGCATCGGCTTTACCGGATGGACGGCAACTCCTGCGGTAACCCGGGAGCAGAAAGTATCGTCGAGCAATATTCTCAGAGCGATGGGCAAAGAGATTTACTTCGATAATGAGGAATGCCTGGATATGGTCACCGCGGTCAGCGGCAGCGGACCCGCTTATGTCTTTCTGTTTGCCGAGTGCCTTATGGATGCGGCGGTGAACATCGGGCTCTCCCGTGAACAAGCTCAGGAAATGGTCTTGCAGACAATATCGGGCGCGGCGGAGCTTATGCAGAAGTCAGGTAGATCTCCCGCCGAGCTACGCCGGAACGTAGCTTCCAAAGGCGGTACCACGGAGCGAGCCCTCAACGTCTTTGAGGAAGCCGGGTTAAGCCGCATTATCAGTGACGCTGTAAAAGCGGCTTACGAGAGAGCTAAAGAACTGGGTAAATAATCCAGTCCCCTTTGTATCTTTCATCATCATAGCTAACCTTGTAGCATCAATGGCTTGGGCCGGGCAGACTATTTTGTCATTCTGAGCGTAGCGAAGAATCTCGTCCAAGGGTGGGTTGAAAGCATTTCAGCGCAGGCTGGAATCCACCTCCCTTCACCCCTCGGTGTTTATCTATTCCCACCCTTACCACCCTCGTATCATCTGCGGCTTAACCCATAGTTATCGAACCCTTATACAGGAATAATGTCATTGACGCTGTATAGGCTTAGTAGTAGAATATTCGTATGAATTGGCTCGATATCGTTATTATCATACTTATCGTTGTCCCGGCCGTTGCCGGTTTGAAATTCGGCGTTATAAAGATACTTTTCACCATAGCCGGGATAATTATCGGGGTCATTCTGGCGGGTCAGTTCTCCGATTCCCTTGCCGGGGCGTTGAAATTCATTGAAGACCCCGGCTGGGCGAAGATAGCCGCCTTTGCTTTCATCATGATAGCGGTGCTGATAATCGCTGGAGTAGCGGCCGGGCTGTTAAGCAAGGTTCTTTCGGCGATACTGCTGGGCTGGGTAAACCGGCTGGGCGGTGCCGCGCTGGGTGTAATACTGGGTGGTATTTTCTGTGGGGCTTTGCTGACCATGTGGGTGAAGTACTTGGGTATCGGCGATACGGTGGCGGATTCCGCCCTGGCAAACTTCCTGCTGGATAGCTTCCCGTTTATCCTGGTACTTTTGCCGGATGAGTTCGACTCGGTACGCTCTTTCTTCGATTAGCCGGTACTTTCCTGCCTGAAATGAAAAATCTCCCGTGACATCGCCGGTTTGTCTTTACGAAATTGGTTATTGATGTCGGCGGGAAAAGTCGGGCGACGGAACTGCTAATGAGAGTACCGACGCCCGTTACTTTATTTGACTGACTATTTGTCTACTTCTTCGGATGATCAGGATCGGGTTGAGGGGCATCAACCGGGCATATTTCAACGCACTGGGGAGAGTCATGATGTCCTTCGCATTCGACGCACTTGTTGGGGTCGATGACGTAGATGGTTTCTCCCTCGCTGATAGCCTGTACCGGACACTCCGGTTCACAGGCACCGCAACTGATGCACTCGTCGTTTATTTTATAAGCCATCCAATTTACCTCCTGAAATCTTCGATGAAAAAACGGGCAACGGGTGGATTTTCCTCCCGGTTAGGCTACATCCGGCTGACGCCCTTCCGCCTGAGAGCTTCGGCAACATGCTTCGGGACGAGGCTGTTGATATTGCCTCCCAGGCTGGCTACCTCTTTCATCAGGCTGGAGCTCAGAAACTGGTACTCCTGGCTTGCCATGAAGCAGACGAGATCGAGCTCGGAATCGAGCGTCCGGTTCATCATGGCCATTTCAAATTCCCTCTCGTAGTCCGCGCTCATTCTGAGTCCGCGTACCAGTACCTGAGCTTTAATCTGCTTGGCAAACTCGACCGTTATGGTGCTGTAGGACATTACCTCAATCTTTGGTAAATGGGCTACGGCTTTCCGGGCAAGGTCAACACGCTCATCCAGAGTGAAAGTAAGGTGCTTCTCCGGAGTAGCAAAGATGCCGATGACTATCTTATCGAAAAGCTTGGAAGCCCTGACGGCGATATCGATATGACCGTTGGTAATGGGGTCGAAGCTGCCCGGATACAGAGCGATAATCAAGACCTGCCCTCCTTCCGATATATCGAGATACAGCTGTCACCGTGACGGTGCTCTTTGATGAGGCTGATGGTGGCGTAGCTATGGCTGAGGGGCAGGTGGGGGGAATGGGTGACCATTACCGTTGTCTTTTCCCCGACCAGTCTGGATTCTGCCAGTTGCGTGATGAAATCACCTATCGACGAATTGGAATAGGGTGGGTCCATCAGTATTATGTCGTACTCCTTATCAAGAAAGGTCAGTGCTTTTTCAACGCTGCAGCAGTACACATGAGACCGGGCTGTCAGCTTGGTGCTTTCCAGATTCTCCTTAATTATACCACAACACCTTGGTTCGCTTTCAACAAAGTCCACCCAGCCAGCCCCGCGGCTGAGAGCTTCGATTCCCAGGGCGCCGCTGCCGGAAAAAAGGTCCAGTACCTGAGACCACTCATCGGTGATATTTTCCAGCATGGAAAAAATGGCACCCCGTACCAGGTCTGTAGCCGGACGTGTCCTGGTTCCCCTGGGAAACTTCAGGCGGTGTCCTTTCGCCTTGCCCGTGATAACTCGCATACAGCGTTAAAACCATGAGTAACGAGGGCTATAAATCGCCAGATACTAGGATAACCAGATAATATGGAGTTTGTCAAACGTACATGGTACGCTGCATCTTGTCCGGTTCGCGGAACGGCTCCGGTTGTACCGGTTAATAAAGAGGCTGCGGGCTAAGAGCTCCGCAGCCTTTTCATAATTAATCTTATATATTATATGCCGCTTACTTGCTGGTCATATAGAGCACATGGTGTTCGACTTTTTGTTTATATATAAATTTATAGCTAGTCCTTTTTCTCCTTACTTTTAGTCAAAGTGACGTTGTTTGGCAGGAGTCTGGCTTGGGGTGTTGGTCAGTTTACGTCGACTGAACAGGGGTCTACGCAAGAACGAGGGCATATCCAGTTCGTCCTCGGTCTTCATATTTTTAAGTATCTTGTTCAGTTCTTCCTCTTCGGCGTTGGATTTGCCCATACCCAGCTTGGCGACGAAACCGGTGGTGATGAGGGTTATCCTGACCTCGTTCTCCATGGCCGGGTTATTGGCGACGCCGAAGATGATATTGGCGTCGGGGTCAACGGCAGCCTTGATGACATCGGCGGCCTGATTGACTTCAAACAGCGAGAGGTTATTGCCGCCAACAACGTTGAAAAGAACCGCCTTGGACCCCTCGATGGAAACGTCCAGCAGGGGACTGGCCAGCGCTTCTTTAGCGGCATCGACGGCGCGGTTCTGTCCGGTGCCTTTACCGATAGACATCCAGGCAGGACCGGCGTCTTTCATGATTGACTTCACGTCGGCAAAGTCGAGGTTAATCATACCGGGGGTAACGATGACCTCGGCGATAGCCTGCACGCCGTGTCTGAGTACGTCATCGGCGAGTTTGAAGGCGCTGTCCACGCCGGTCTTGTGGTCGCAGAGGGTCAGCAGGCGGTCGTTGGGGATAATTATCAGCGTGTCAACCTTGTCCACGAGGCCGTCGATTCCCTCTTCCGCGGTGTCCATGCGGTGAGAACCCTCGAAGGCAAACGGCTTGGTGACCACGGCTATGGTAAGAGCCCCGCTGTGTTTGGCTATCTCCGATATAATCGGAATGGAGCCGGTGCCGGTGCCGCCGCCCATGCCGGCGGTGATGAATACCATATCAGCCCCGGCAATGAGTTCCTTGATCTCGTCACGATTTTCCTCGGCAGCTTTAGCCCCGATGATGTGGTCGCCCCCGGCGCCGAGGCCCTTGGTGAGTTTGGGGCCGAGCTGGACGCATACCGGAGCTTCACAAACAGCCAGGGCTTGAGCGTCGGTATTCATCGCGATGAATTCAACGCCCTGTATATTTTCTCTGACCATACGCGTTACGGCGTTGCTGCCGCCACCACCCAGACCGATTACCTTAATCTTGGCTGGACTAGCTACAAAACTTGTTCTTGCCATGTCCTCCTCCTTTCACTAATGCTTAAGGTTAATTTCTTTATAATATATGTTACCTGACGAACAGCTTTTTAAGCTGAAAGGCTAGCCGGTTCAGCGCGCTGCCGAAGAGGCCCGTCTTCCACTGCTTTTTGCCTTTATACTTGCTGCCCCAGAGAAGAAGTCCGACGCTGGTGGCGTAGGCAGGATCCCGGAGTACATCGGCGATGCCGTGAATATCGCTGGGAACGCCCACTCTAACCGGAATCCTGAGGATTTCACTCCCCAGGGAAGCCATGCCGGCCAGGTTGGAACTGCCTCCCGTAAGTACCAGTCCGGCTGGCACCAGGGTATCGTAGTCCGAATTCGGCATTTCCAGCAGGATGAGTTTCAGGATTTCCTCGACCCTGGCTCTGATGATATCGCAGAGGTCCTGGTAGGATATGCCGTGACCGTCCTGGGATATCGCCGGGGCGGTGTCCGTCTTGCCGTCGTAAACGGGCATGACGCTCCCGTACTTCTTTTTCATTTCCTCGGCGATTTCAAACGGTAGCCCCAGGCCGATGGCGACATCGCGGGTAAGCTGGTAGCCGGCTACCGGCAGGATAGAGGTATGCCAGATGCTGCCTTCCCTGAAGACGGCAACATCTGTGGTTCCCCCTCCGACGTCTGCCATGATGACGCCGACCTGCTTCTCATCCTCGGAAAGGATTGCCTCGCTGCTGGCAAGCGGTTCCAGGACCAGGTCTTCGATGTCTATCCCGATACTTCGGATGCACTTGGCGAGATTCTGAATGGAGGTTACGGCAGCGGTAATGACGTGCGTTTCCACATCAAGGCGAAATCCGTGCATACCGACGGGATTCTTGACACCCGGCTGGCCGTCGACGGTATAGCTGCGGGGGATAACATGGAGCAGACGTCTATCGGTAGCGGTTTTAACACTCTGGGCAGAGGCAAGAACACGTTTCAGGTCGTCGGGGCGTACCACGCGGTCGTTACGCGTGATGGCAACAACACCGTGATTGTTCATCGAGGTGACATGACGCCCGGTGACGCCGATATAGGCCGATTCTACCTTGCAGTCACTGGCCTGTTCCGCCTTTCTTACTGATTCGCGGATCGATTCTCTGGCTTCGTTGATATTGACCACCAGGCCTTTATGCAGTCCTTTGGACGGCGCGATACCCACGCCTACGACGCGGGGACTGCCATCACTGACATCAGCCAGTATCGTGCATATCTTGGTGGTTCCAACATCAATTGCAGCTACAACATTTCGTTTTTTCATCTGCCCTCCTTAGTAACTGGATTAATCTTTCGTTCCGTGGTTCCCCAGTTATCACATATCAAGGAGACCTCCTTTCAGAATCTCATCTTTTATAATTTGGACATAAAAGGTAACTTGACCATGTTGAGTATATTCGGCCGGCGCCATCCGTGAGACTTCGTCAAAGTAATCAAGTCGGTTCCCTCGGCGGTTGATTCTTCACTGTCCAGTGGCAGGATGCGTTCCGCCGCTCTCAACCTGGCGCTGCGGCTGCGCGGGTTCTTGTTTATTTCCGCCGCCGACGGAGTAATAACTTTGCGATTGATAATCCGGAGGCGGGGGACATGTCCGCAGGTACAGGTGGGCACAGCCGGAGGACAGATACAGCCTCTGGATTCCTCCCGCATAGCCTGCTTGATAATGCGGTCTTCCAGCGAGTGATATGATATTGTCACCAGCCTGCCTTCATAACCTAGTAAATCTATTGCCTGTCTTAAAGCCATTTCCAGGTGTTCGAGTTCGTGGTTCACCGCGATGCGTAACGCCTGAAAAGTCTTGGTAGCCGGGTGCAGCCTGCCCCTCCTACCCACTACCCGCTCGATCAACCGGGCCAGCTGCTGGGTTGTCTTTATCGGGCGTTCCTGTATTATCTGACGGGCTATGCGCAAACCGTGTTTTTCCTCTCCATATGTCTTTAAAAGGTGAGACAGCCTGGCTTCCGGGGTGTTGTTAACGATATGGGCGGCAGTTATTTTCTGTTTGGGATTGAGCCGCATATCAAGCGGGGCGTCATGCTGGAAGCTGAAACCGCGGCCGTCCCCGTTTATCTGGAGAGAGGAAAGACCCAGGTCGAACAAAATGCCGTGCACGGGGAAGAAGTCATATCTAAAACATATGGATTGCAGGTTAATAAAATTATCATTGACAATATGGATAGTGTCCCGGGAATCTTTGAATCTTTCCTTGGCAACCTTTATAGCTTCGGGGTCGGCATCGATGCCGAGCAATTGCCCTCCGGGGGAGCTTTTTTCGAGTATTGCCGCAGCATGTCCTCCGCCGCCGAGAGTACAGTCGATATATCGTCCCCCCGGCTGGACGTCCAGTGCCTTAAGCACCTCTGAAACAAGAACAGGAGTATGGGTGGAAGTTACCCCGTGTTTCATCATCAGCGATTTTCCAGGCTCTCTATTATCTGCCATGCCTGTTCCTGGCTGATATTCTTCTCTTCCTCCCAGAGGGCTTTATCCCATATTTCCAGATTTGCATTAACGCCAATGACAACGACGTCGTCAACTATCTGGGCGTGGTCCCGCATTTGCGGCGGCAGGGCGATTCTGCCCTGATTGTCCACCTTGGCGACGAAGGCCGTAGCGAAGAGAGCCCGGTTCAGCCTTCTCATTTTGCTGGGTGTCAGCGAACCGCCGGTAAGGGATTCGGACAGCTTTTTCCACTCCGCAAGCGTGTAGGCGGTAATGCATTTCTCCGCCCCGACGGTCAGTACCAGACCGTCCTTCAGGTAATTCCTGAATCGGGGAGGAACCGGTACCCGTCCTTTGTCATCTATCTTATAGTCGAACTCGCCGTAAAACATTGTACGTTTATTCTACCACTATTCCCCACTATTTACCATATTTCACCATTTTATAACACACTCAACCACGTTTGTCAAGTATTTTTAAGGGGTTTTAGGCAAAATGTGAGATATTCGTGACAATTTTGCCGCTATTAGCGGTTTACCGGAGCGCTGAAGGGGTGTTGCGAGTAGTGGGGAAAAGTGGGTTATTCCGATAGGGGGTATAGAATATAAGCGTAAAAGATGGCTGTTCGGTCAAGTAGACACATTATTTATATTAACTCTTGTTATCTCCTCTTAATCAAACGAAATATTTATGGATAATTAATTTGTTTTTAGCAAATATTTATGCTCGGTATACCTTCGTAATAGTACAATTTAGTCGTGCTGTTAGAGTCTAAAGGGCATAAAATCACGCGCACCAGTTACGACAACTCAGAGATTCCGGTAGAGGTATTAATGTAATGGTTATGGTTTTTAACAGGATAAAACGCCGGGCTTCTTCAGGGAAGAAAGGCGATAATAACACAGATATGGAAGAATATCAGACGAGGATAGACCTCCTCTCTGAAATAGCGGAAGAAGCCAGTTCCATCACCGAGGTTTCAACACTGCTGGAAAGGATTTTGAAAGTAACCCAGCATACCCTCGGCACGACGGTCACGACGTTATTCTTCAACGATGATAAAACCAGCGAGCTTCATTCGCCTTTCAGCGTCAGGAACTTCGAAGGTTCCCCGCACCGCCGTGCCAGCGCCGTAGAGCTGGCCGTTGCCAGGTGGGTAGCCGCTAACGTTATCCCGGTAATGGTTAATAACGTCGCGGCCGATGCCCGGTTTCAGCAAAAAGACGGTGATAAATCAGGTTCCGGCGCCAAATCGATAATCGCCGCCCCGATATTACGAGGCAAGAAAGTTATCGGCGTTATCAGTTCAATAGACAAATTAAACGGCGATGAATTTACCGAGCGCGACTTCGAGGTGCTCAAAGGTTTTGCCTCCACCGAAGCCCTGATTTTACTGGTATCCATGCAGATAACCGCAATCGAGAATTTCAGCAAACTGGCTCTGGACCAGGCTCTGCTGGAGGGGTATAGAAGCACGGCAGAAGAGCTGGCAAACACCGCTGATGTCAAGGATTCTTTCGGATACGCCCATTCACGGCGCTGCAAGGAATACGCGTTGCTGGCAGCCAATTGCCTCAATATGCCGCCCCGGGAGATAAAAGCCATTGAATTCGGTGCTTTACTGCATGATATCGGAAAGATAGGGATTGCCAGCGATATACTGTGTAAACCGGGTCCTCTGACGGACAAGGAATGGAGTCTCATGTACGAGCATTCCCGGAAAGGCGCCGATATCCTGGAAGATATTCCATTTTTAAAGGATGCCAGGGACATCGTTCTTTATCACCACGAGAGGTATGACGGCAAAGGATACCCGGAAAGGCTTGCCGGCGAGGATATACCCCTCGGCGCCCGCATCGTTGCGGTGGCTAATGCCTTCGATGCCATGACTACGGAGCACGCGTACCGTGCCGCGTTTAGTGTTGACGAAGCCATGACCGAGTTGATTAACGGTATCGGGACGCAGTTCTGCCCCCTGGCTACCGAAGCATTTATCTCGGCTTTCAAGAAAAGCGAAGGCCAGCTTCCTTTCCAGAGAAACCACGAGGACCTGAGGTCCGAAATAGAGAAGGAAGCCAAGGAGGTCACGGTCCAGGCAGTCAAGGATGACATGAACGTAACTATAGAAGAGGAAAGGGAAGCCAGGAGACAAAAAGCCAGGGCTGAGGAGGAAGCCAGGAAGCAACAGGCAAAAGCTGAGAAAGAAGCCACGAAACAGCGAGAGAAAGCCGAGAAAGAAGCCAGGGAACAGCAGGCTAAAGCCGAGAAAGAAGCCAGGGAACAGCAGGCTAAAGCCGAGAAAGAAGCCAGGGAACAGCAGGCTAAAGCCGAGAAGGAAGCCAGGGAACAGCAGGCTAAAGCCGAGAAGGAAGCTGAGAAGCAGCAGGCTAAAGCTGAAAAGGAAGACGAAGAACAGCAACTTGAAGTAGTAAAAGAAGCGGAAGCCAAGCAGTCGATGGACAAAGAAGAAGTCGAAGAACAGCGGATTATTGACGAAATAGAAGCCAGGAAACAGCGAGCCAGGGAAGAAAAAGAAGCTAAACAAAGTCAAAAAACGGCGTCGGGCCAGCCGACCGACGGAGGCAGTACGAACGCAGAAATGTTCCGCGGCGATGTCCGGCTGGTGGTGCCCGTAACGGATGATATTACCCAGGTCAGGAAATTCAGGAAAGAGCTGGAAAAGATAGAAAACCTGAGGATTGTCATGTTCGGTAGTTCCGAGGAAGACGGTCACATGTTCGTCCTGTCGCTGGCGGAACCGGTGGCTCTAATGCACGCCGTAAGAGAAATATCTTTAGTAGAAGACGTCGATAAAAAGGGTAAGAATATACTGGTAACCCTGAGAAACGGCGATAGTTAGAATACGTCAAACGCCCCTCACTTAACGGTCTGGTTTACCAGATCACTTCATTCCTTACCAATCTTAATTGGGCAAAAAGCGTCAGCCCATACCCCATTTTTCGGTATGTAGCGGGAGCATCCCGGAAGTCAATCAATGGCTTGCCGTGTTATACGGCAGAGTGAAACTGAACGTGCTGCCCCGACTCTCCACACTGTCAGCCCATATGCGTCCGCCGTGCGCCTCGATGATTTGCCGGCAGGCATGAAGTCCCGGGCCGGGTCCGTCGGTGTTGCTGTGGCTGGCAGACCGGAAATGCTCATCGAAGACGGCTGCTACCTCGTCTGCCGGAATACCGATGCCGTGGTCTTTTACCTGTATCAGAAGCTCGCTGTCGCTGATCTCAGCCCTGACGGTAATGGCGCTGTTTTCCGGACTGAATCTTACGGCGTTGGCAATAAGGTTGAACAGGACCTGCTTGATATGCGTTCCATCGACCTCAATGTCAGGCAGGGAACCGGGGATACTGAGAATTATCAGGTTGTTATTCAGAGAAGCCGTTTTATCGGCGCTCTGAGCCGCTTCGGTAATAAGCTCTAGAGGCGATACCACAGCTTTATCATCAGCGGGTGTTTCAGCGTCAATTTTCCTTTCTTGAATATCCCGGCCTTCTGTCGCTGGATTGTTGTACAGCATTAAGCCGGGTTCTTTACTCGCCGCTTCCAGCTCCCGCCTGGTTCTGGTAATTTCGCCCATAGTCATGCTGATGATGTCCTGGCGGGCGCGCTTCATGGCTTCATTAGCCATCAGGATACTGGCTTCGGCATCTTCTTTTAATTTTCTGCTTTCTTCCTGCGTCCTGGCGACCACTTCAGCCAGGGTCTGTCTGGCTTTTTCCGCTTCTTCCCGAGCGGCACGGGCTTCTTCTCGGGCTTGTTTGACGGCTTCATCGGCTTCTTTCTTGGTCGCTGTCGCTTCTTCCCTGGCTTTGCGACTCTCTTCCTGCGCCCGGGCAATAGACTCGCCGGCTGATTTTCTGGTGTATTCCGCCTCCGCCTTAACCAGGTTCATCTCCTGACAGATGTCCTGATAACTCTGCTGCTGCGCCTGTATCACCGTTTCCTGGAGTTTCCTTTGAGACAGTTCGGCTTTATCAATAGCCCTGCGGCTTTCCTCCTGCGCCCGCCCGACAGCCGCATCGGCGGCTTTCTTAACGGCGGTCACCTCGTCCTTCGCCTTCTTGATTTCTGCCTGCGCCTCGCTCATAGCCTGCTGCAGCGCCTGGCTCGCCTTTACCTCGGCGGACTTTTTCTCGGCGGCGACCTCATTCTTAGCCTGTTCTATCCATTTCCTGGCGAGGCTTATAGCCTCTTCGGCGTCCCTGCGGGATGCTTCCGCCTCATTTCTGGCTTTTTCTGCCTCGTCCTGGGCTTGCTGGACAGCCAGCTTTGAAGCTACTCTGTCCGACCTGGCTTCGTCGATAGCTTTTTCTATTTTCTTCTCAACCTGCTGATTGACCAGGGTATCGACCATTTCCCGGAGTTGCTTGCTCTGCCGCATGACCATGTTATAAAAGTCCGTTCTCGTCCCGGCGTCAACCGTCTTGTTATTGAAAATCGACCTGGTAATGTCGGAAATGACGTTGATGGGATTCTGCCCGTTGTTCCCGATTTTTTTAGTTCTGCCGGACCTGGCAGATTTTTTCACGTCAGGCTCCGTATCGGAAGCTTCCTCATAGTGTGTCTGGCTGTAATTACCCTCCAGGGCATCATCAAAAGCCCGGGCAAGTACCTCGGCGCGTTTCGTAGTTACTTCGCTCTGCTGGAAGGCGCGGCTGATTGCCTGCTGGGCGACTGCCTTGGCAAGCTCGGCGTCTTTCTGCGCCTTGAGAAGCAGCTCCTGGGAATCGTCTGTAAACGGCTCTGCCTCGGCGGCTTTTATAATAGCTTCAGACTCCGCTAAAGCAACTTTACTGCTTTTATCTGCCGTGCCTTTTTTATGCGCTGTTTTGTTTTTCATGGTGTTATTCTCATTCTCTCGCCGCGGGTGGTTTCACTTTATCCGGTACTCCCCGGGAAATACGGTTGGCTTCCGCCACGAGCGTATTCACATCGTCTTCGGTGAAGAGTCGCCAGCTTCTTCTGTCCCGGTAGTCCTGTATGCGCAGGTTGTCCTCTTTCAGCCAGCGCAGCAGCGTACTCCGGCTGATGCAGGCCAGGCGGCACACTTCCGAGGTTCGGTAGTACGTCTTATCGTTAATATTTACCGGCATATCATCTCACCAGAAGGGCTTGATTAACTGCGTCAATACCACTCGCTACGGTTTGACGCAACCTGATACGGGTCAATACATACAGAAATATACCGCGTGTATCGACTGTCATATAGCGGGTTAACCTTGATTTTTACTGGGTGTAAACCCTGATATTATTGGTGGCCTGCCCCCGGACAGATCCTTTTTTACGCCTTTTTTGTATTGCCCGGGTTCACCGTGTATACTGATTAGAAAGAATATAAAGGAAGTAAAATACAACCGACGAACGAAAATGGCAGAAGAAGAAGAGAGTGGAATAGACGAATTGATGCGGCTTTCCCGGCAGTTCACGCGCCAGCAGGAAGAACGCGAGGACAGGGAAAAGCAGCGCGAAGCCCAGGGTAAAAAGGTCAGGGGCGTCCTGCAGGGACTGAAGGACCTGAATTTGTCCATGGCTCTGGAGCAGCTTAAAGCCGTTGCCCCCCCGGAAGTAATCAAGCAGGTAAACGCCCTGAAAAATCAGGAAAACACCGACGAACTGCGTAAGATAATCACGGATTTAGCCGACGACCTGGAAAACAAGCTCCGCGTGATTTCATCTCCAAAGTCCGAGGCGACGCAGCTGGTCAAATCCATGAGAACGCTCAACATCCTTATGGACCTTTATTTTTCTTTTCACTAAATTCCGATTTTACATGCCTGTTTTTCATGGATATAATATAAGCAGTCTTGTGTTACTGTTATTTTTTAAGGCTTGAACAGGTGTGCCTATAATATGAAACTGGGTATAGATATCGGCTCGGTGACCGCCAAGGTGGTGGTCCTTGATAAAGCCGACAATGTAGTTGAGTCGCGTTACGTACGCACTAGGGGCCAGCCGGTCGAGACGATACTGGCGATACTGGAAGACGTTCTCCGGAAGTATCCGTCGGATAAAGTTAAAAGCGCTGCGGCTACCGGCACCGGAGGACAGCTAATCGCCGATTTACTCGGTATACCTTTCGTCAACGAGATAACCGCCCAGGCTGCCGGTACTTCCCGCTTCTATCCTGAGGTACAGACTATCCTGGAGATAGGCGGCGAGGACTCCAAGCTCATCGTACTAGAAAAGGAGTCAGCCGAAGCCCTGCCTAAGGTGTCCGACTTTGCTCTCAACGGCGTCTGTGCCGCCGGCACCGGATCGTTTCTCGACCAGCAGGCGTCCCGTATGGGCATTCCCATCGAGGAGTTCGGCGATGTAGCCATGAAGTCGGAACACCCGCCGCGCGTGGCCGGACGCTGCAGCGTCTTCGCCAAGAGCGATATGATTCACCTCCAGCAGGTGGGCACCCCCGTCCACGACATCGTCGCCGGACTGTGCTTCGCCATGATACGCAATTACAAGGGGCAGGTCATCCGCGGCCGCGACCTGGGCAAGCCGATTTCCTTCCAGGGGGGCGTGGCGGCTAACAGGGGCATCAGGCGCGCCCTGCTGGAAGTTCTGGAACTGGACGAAACCGACCTCATTGTCCCGGAGCACTTTGCCGTGCTGGGGGCTGCCGGCGCCGCTATATCCAGTCGGGAAAACTCTCTCCCCGGTGACACAATACAGCGTATTCGGGACTACATCGCCCGGCGTGAGTATAAATTCGTTACGCTGTCGCCGTTAACCGGGGACGAATACCCCATAGAAATCGAGCCGGTGAAAATCGATACCGATAAGCCCGTCGAAGCCTATGTCGGCGTGGATATCGGTTCCATCAGCACCAACGTGGTAGTGATAGATAGAGCTAATAACGTCTTGGCGCGGCGCTACCTGATGACGGCAAGCCAGCCCATCGAGGCGGTGAAACGGGGGCTCCGGGAGGTGGGGGAAGAATTGAAAGGCAAGGTCGTAATCAAAGGCGCCGGCTCGACGGGGTCGGGACGCTACATGACCGGCGAGTTCTTCGGCGCCGACGTCATTCACAACGAAATCACCAGCCATGCCAGAGCGGCGGCATTCGTCTGCCCGGAGGCGGACACCATATTCGAAATCGGCGGGCAGGACGCCAAGTACATCAGTCTGCAGAACGGCACCATCGTCGATTTCACCATGAACAAGGTCTGCGCCGCCGGTACCGGCTCCTTCCTCGAAGAGCAGGCGGAGAAGCTAGGTATCAGCATCGAGGAAGAATTCGGTGAACTGGGAATGGCTGCGGAACACCCGCTGGACCTCGGCGAACGCTGCACGGTATTCATGGAGTCGCAGCAGAACTACTACAAGCAGCGCGGCGCCGGGAAGAAAGACCTGGTGGCGGGCCTGGCTTACTCGGTGGTGAAAAACTACCTGACGAAGGTGGTTGAAGACCGGAAAATAGGCGACCATATCCTGTTCCAGGGCGGTACCGCCTTTAACCGAGCCGTCAAGGCGGCTTTCGAGAACGTCCTGGGCAAGCCGGTGACCGTGCCACCCCACCACGATATTCTGGGGGCTATCGGCGTGGCGATGCTGGCGAGAGAAGAAATAGATGCCGCCGGCAGGGAGACCCGTTTCCGCGGCTTCGACCTGGCCAGACGGAATTACGAGCTTTCATCCTTCGAGTGCCAGAGCTGCTCCAACCGTTGCGAGATTCATAAGGTCGTCTTCGAGGGCGAAAAACCTCTGTTCTACGGGTCGCGCTGCGGCAAGTGGGACAGCCCGGAGCAGAAAGAAAAACGCCAGTCCTCGAAGATACCGCGCCTTTTCGAAGAACGCGCCAAAGCCCTGATAAATACCTATCCCAAAGACGAGCCTGATAATCCCAACGGTCGGACGGTAGGCATACCCCGTGTCCTGTTCTTCCACGAGCTTTACCCGTTGTGGAAGGCATTTTTCACCGAGCTCGGCTTCCGGGTGGTGCTTTCCGACCCCACCAACCGCCATATTATCAGGCAGGGCGTCGAGAACATCGTCGAAGAGCCTTGCCTGCCCATCAAGCTGGCGCACGGACACGTGCTCAACCTGCTGGAGAAGGAACCGGACCTCATTTTCCTGCCGGTACAGTGCACCATGGAAAAGCTCTCCGATGACTTTCATAAATCGTGGAACTGCCCGTTGACGCAGGCACTTCCCTTCGTCCTGCGGAGTTCCACGCGGGTCAGGGAAGCCCTGACCACACCGGAAGGAAAACGGTCGCAAATTTTACAGCCGGTCATTCACCCCGACCGCGGTCGGGACTGGCTGAAACGGATTTTACGCAAAGCGGCTAAGGACGTCGGAATTACTTCTAAGGACCGGATTGATGAAGCCATCGCCGAGGGATTCAGGTCGCTGGATGCCTTCAACGACTGGCAGCAGCAGCGGGGACGCGAAATCCTGGCGCAGCTAAAACACGATGAAAAAGCCATTGTCGTCATCGGGCGGGCTTACAACACCTATGACGAAGCCATGACGCTGAACATACCAGAAAAGCTGCGCGATATGGACGTCCTGGCGATACCCATCGACTTCCTGCCCCTGAAATCGGTGGCGGGTGAGGTCGGTAAAAGCCATCCGAACATGTACTGGAAAGCCGGTCAGAAAATACTCTGCGCGGGGAGGATAATCGCCTGCGACCCGCGGTTGTTCGGGCTATACGTGACCAACTTCGCCTGCGGTCCCGATTCGTACATGTTGAAATTTTTCACTAAAGAGACTGAAGGAAAACCTTTCCTGACCATAGAAATCGACGAGCATTCCGCCGATGCCGGCATCATCACCCGCTGCGAAGCATTCATCGATACCATCCGCAACGCCAATACCCGGGGCACCAGCAAGTACATACCGCTGGTCAGCATCTCCTCCAATCATACCGAACGCCGACTCGTTTACATACCCTATATGATTGACCACGGCTATATACTGGCAGCCGCCATGCGCCGCTGCGGCGTCGACGCCGAGCCTTTGCCGGAATCCGACGAACTGACCCTCGAAATAGGCCGCAGGTACACCACCGGCAAGGAATGCTATCCCAGCATCATCACCACCGGAGATATCGTTAAAAAGACGATGGCGCCGGACTTTGACCCCGAACGCGCCGGCTTCTTCATGCCCGCCGCCAGCGGACCCTGCCGCTTCGGGCAGTACAACAGGCTGCACCGGTTGATACTCGACGAACTGGGTTTGCAGCAGGTGCCCATCCTCGTTTTCGACCAGACGGGGGGCTATCACAAGGACATGGCGTCGCTGGGACGGGGCTTCAGGCTCCACGCCTGGCGGGCTATCACCATACTGGATTCCATGCAGAAACTGGTGCTGGAAAAGCGGGCCTACGAGGTGAATACCGGAGAGACCGACGCCGTCTATAAGGAGTGGCTGGACAAACTGATAAAGACCACCGGGCAGGACAGCAGTGTTCTGAAAGAGTTCTCCCGCAGGGTTAATGAAGCCTTCGCCGCGATAAAAATAGACACCAGCTTACGGAAGCCGCGCGTGGGAATCGTCGGGGAGATATTCGTGCGCTCCAACCAGTTCGCCAACGATATGCTAATTCGCAAGCTGGAGGCAATCGGGGCGCAGGTGGGCGTGCCGCCTTTAGAGGAATGGCTGGACTACATCGACCACCAGCGAAAGCGGCGGAATCGACTCCACCTGGAGGGCGGCTGGCGCGACTGGGCGCGCCAGAAGCTGACCGAGATTGTCCAGGAGAGCGTTGCCGAGCCTTTGAGGAAGGAGTTCGACGGCTCCATAAAGCTGTTTACGCGGGAACTACCCACGCAGGGGATTCTCGACCGGGGGCACAAATACCTGACGCCCGCCGTGGAGGGTGAGGCTATCCTGAGCATGGGCAGGGTGGTGGAATATGCGGAGCACGGCTTCGACGGTATCGTGAATATCATACCGTTCGGGTGCATGCCGGGGACAATCGTGAGCCTGCTTTTACACCAGTTCCGCCAGGACTACGGTCTGCCCGTGCTGAACGTGGTGGTGGAGGGTACCAAAGACCCGGGCGAATCGATACGCTTCGAGGCGTTTATCCAGCAGGCGCGGGAGCATATGCTTCAGAACAGAACTAACTACTAACCACCGGGCGGGCTGACGCCCAGCTGCTGGAACATAGTCAGTGAATCCATAAACTGCAACGCCTCCACAATCTTGCCACCGGACAAGCGGTAAAAGAAAGCCAATTGTAAGGTAATACTCTTACCGGTCGCGGGGATGCCCATATAATCGCCTTTATTAGTAGCCTTCAAGGTCATACGTAAAGCCACTATATTTCCTTCGGCGACCATGTCATCTATCGTATATTGCGAGTCGGGGAAAGCAGCTACGGTCCCGGTGAACATTTGTTTTAAGCCCTGCGGACCTTTTATTTCCGGTCCGCCGGGCACGTGGTACACATAGTCTTCGGATATAAGTTCATCCACAACGGTAAAATCTTTCCGGTTGAGCCCGTCTACCCAACGTCGTATAATTGCCTTGTTCTCTTCTACTGACATTTTTGTTTTCTCCTTTTGTTTTTACTGCCCGGGAATGGCTCCGAGCTGCTGCATCAAGCCAAGGGTATCGTCGAGAGCCCAGGTTTCTGCTATTTTCCCTCCAGCTATTCGGACAATAGTTATTCCGAGTATCGAAACCTTCTTACCTGTCGGAGCTACACCCATAAACTCACCTTGGTGAGTGCCTCGCCAGGTATACCGAAAAGCTACTCTATCTCCTTCGGCAACTATATCCTCGACAGTACTGTCAATATCCGGGAAGGCTTTAGGGTATATGGTCGCGACCTGTCTGTACTGCTCAAGGTTCAAATCCCCAGCGCCGCTATGAAAAACAAAATCGGGAGCGTAGTATTTATCCACCACCGCAAGTAATTTGGTAACATCCTCTTTATGAGCAGCAGCGAACTCCTTGAGCCAGCGGGTCACCAGGTTTTTGTTCACTGCTACTGACATTTTATTTACTCCTTTTTATTGCTTTTTCAAAATCTTGCCAGCACCTTTTATCCAGGCTTCGACAACCCTGTCATTTTCACGGCGTAAAACAAAAAAGGCATCGAATTCAATAGTGGACCCCGCCGGGGCTGATATAGCCGGAAATTCTTTGGCAAATGTCATGGTTTCTTTGATGGACAGCACGCAGACATTGCCGTCCCCCACGACGTAATTCCATTCCTGCACGTGGCTCGACGTTCGCTGGCGATATTCCAGGATATCCTGATGGTGCGCTTCACGACCCACCATATCCCGGCCGCCGCCCCAGTGATAGACCACATCGGGGGCCTCAATAGCGTTCAAAGCATCGAAGTTACCCTGTTTAAACGCCTGTTTCTCCGCCTCGATGAATTTTTGAGCAAATTCTTTGATTAATATGGTGTTTCCTCCTTTTTGTAAACATATGAACGATTATACTCCTTTGTTCATATTTGTCAATTTAAGCAATAAATTATGTGTGGGGTTGGGGGAAAACATAGGCTAAGCTGCTGATGATGCTAGGGTGGTCCGGGTGGGTAATAAGTTCACCCTCACCCCATTCGCTACGCTCAGGGCAGGCTCTAACCCTCTCCCATCGAGAGAGAGGGATATGACTATGGGTTAAGCGGTGGATGATGCGAGGGTGGCAGGGTGGCCCTCCTACGCCAAGGCTTCGAAGGACAAGGAAAAGATAACACACGAGGGGGTAGGGGGCTTTAAAAATCAACGGCGCAGCAGCTCATCCAGAGCCGCGATGAATACCCTCCGCAGCCTCTCCTGCACACCCTTGAATTTCTCCGAATCGTTTCCCGGCACTTCATCCTCTGCAAAAGGCTCTCCGTCCAGATAGGCGGGGAAATGAAGTTCTATCTGCAGGGCTTCCACGTCATCCATGGCGCCGTAATGCCGGGTGATATATCCGCCCAGCCATGTATCGTTCCGGACTACGCTGAAGCCCTGACGGGTAAAAGCATTCTCGATACACCCGGTGAGAAGTTCCGAACAGGTCGCGCCGTTAACGTCGCCCAGGCAGACGTCATACTTCGGGCCTTGATAATAGCTGTGCAGGTCGAGGAGATAAGCCCGCCCCAGGTCGCGGACGGTTTTTTTAAGGATTCGCTCCAGCCGGCGGTGGTAGGGGAGATAGTATTTATCGACGCGTTCTTTTACGTCTTCCCGGCCCGGTTTCCTGTCATAAAGCGGTTTCGCGAAGCAGTTATTCTCGGCAACAACGGACGTTCTTTCGGGACCGAATAAAGGGGGGTCCAGATTACGGTTAAGGTTAACGACATAACGGCTGTGAGTCGCCTGAATCGTGGTTATCCCCAGCTGCGGCAGGAAACAGTAGAGTTCATCCAGGTGCCAGTCCACGGGGGCAAGATTTGGAGGCGGGTCCTGCCGGAATTGCTTCAGTACACGGCGGGGAACGTATCTGCCGCTGTGGGGCAGGCTGGCGACGATGGGAACCCCGGTAAGTTCCGGTACCGCAAGGTTAAACAGCTTCACTTTGCTTTCCTTGAATAACGTACAGTACGGGCTGATACGGAGGGTCTATTTGACTATCGATTCCTCGCCGCCGTAGAGGCGCTCCTTCCAGGTAACACCGGTGCCGACCAGCCAGCGCAGGACGGAGTGCGCTACGATTAAGATAAGGTAGCATATGCCGATGGGATGCAGCCAGGCGGATATCGCCGGTTCCTTGAAACGGTTGTCGACCAGCCAGCGCATGAAGATGACCAGTATCACCTGGGCGACAACTACGCCCCGCCAGACCAGCGGTGCGTGCGACATGAAAAAGCCGTTCCACAGCCAGTAGAAAGGTCCCACATAGAACAGGCAGGCTACCGGTATCAGCAGCAGGAGTACCAGCGGCGATATTGCCATTACCGAATAGATACACCGGACCAGACCGGTCCACATCGCGCCTGCCGAGGGATACATATTGCAGGAGACCACAGAAGACAGGTCGATGGCGATGTGGCGGCCGCCGTGACGGGAGACCTCAATGCCCATCCAGATGTCTTCCAGTATCCGGGACTTGACCACCTTATGCCCGCCGAAGCGCCAGTATTCTTCCCGTGAGAAAAGCAGGAACTGCCCGATAGCCACCGAGGGACGCGTGGCACGGGAGCGGTGTATCCACCACAGCGGCGCCCAGCCCATGATGATGAAATAAATCAGCGGGACGACTATTTTCTGAGGCAACGAATTTGTAATCTGTCGCGGGAAGCCGGAAAGTAAGGAGATTTTTTGTTTCAGTGCTATTGACATCACACTTCGCAGCATACCGGGGGCATGCCGGGTATCGGCATCGACGAATAATAGCCAGTCGCCTCTGGCTTGCTTGGCAAGCTGGTAGCAGGCAAAGGGCTTGCCTGCCCAGTCGTCGGGCAGGGGTTCGCCGGTGAACAGGTGGATATGCCTGTCCTCAGCCGCCATCTCCTGAACGATCAGAGCCGTGCTATCAATGGAGTTATCATCCAGCACCAGAACCTCGAAACTGGGATAGTCCTGCTGCTGTAAAGATTCCAGGCATTCCCGGATGTTCTTTTCTTCGTCCCTTGCCGGGACCAGCACCGACACCAGAGGCGCCGGCGAGGGTATCCTGCTGGAGCGACTGGGTTTCTTGAGACTCCTCAGGTTGAGGACAAGATTGGTCAGGAAGACCAGCAGACCGGCGGCGATAATGATTTGGTATAACATCTTATCTCTATATCAAACGGATGTGGTATCCCGTAAAATCGATTGAAGCCAGCGAATCAACCTCCCCCGCAAACGGGGCATCGAGCGCAGGTCCTGGAAATGACGGTAAATGAGCAGTGCCATGATGCACAGCATTAACAGGATAATCCAGGATTCGCTCCCCGTGATGGTCAGATATGCCAGGGCGCCGGCGCTGCCGAGTACCACCACCCACGCATCATTCTCCACGAAGAGAAATCCGGCTACGACGCAGGCTATAAAAGCCAGCAATGCTTCGTGCTGGGGCAGAGCCAGGAGCACGCCGAAGGTGATGGCTACCGCCTTGCCTCCGCGCCAGCCGAGAAACGGCGAGAACGCGTGACCCAGCATGGCGCTCAGAGCCACCGCGACTATCGATAATCCCGGCAGGTCCAGCCAGGAATAAGCCAGGAACACGAACGGGACTCCCTTGGCGACATCCAGGAACACCGCCAGATAGCCCGCTTTCTGTCCTCCCGCCCGGAAGACGTTAACGGCGCCGGGATTGCCGTCGCCATAGCTCTGGATATTTGCCTTGAGCAGCCAGCGGCCGACCAGTACCGAGAAGGGGACGGCGCCGAGTCCGAAAGCGGCGATTGCCAGCAGTACCGTATATACTATCGTCATGCCTTGTGGCCTCTCGCTCTAGAGCGTATACCTTGAATATCTTGGTATACCATAAAACAAAAATACGCAATAGTCAAGTGCTGTCGGCAGTACGCCTCCGTTTCCGCCAGTCGTAAAAACGCCAGACACTCACGATTATCAAGCCAAAGAATCCAATAAATATACCCACCGGCGTACCGAGCAGGATGATATTGGATATGATGACGTGGAAAACACGCCATCCAGTACTTTCTTCTACGTTTACACCGCCAATCCATTCCGCCAGGGGGTGTGCCACTTCCACGTATATGCCCGAAAGTAAAATAGCGCCGAAAACCGATACTACCAGTAGAATGAAGAAATAGCCGGGTCTGCGCCACCGCCGCACCATCGCCACGCCCAGAATGGTTACGGCTATCCAGCCCAGGATAATGCCGGTGGGATTATCCAGCCCGACGAAGATAGCCGCTATCATCAGGACGATAAATGATACCACATATATACGCATCCTCCGGGGGAGCCGTATCAAAGTCAGGAGCCTTTCTTTCAATCCGGACATTAAATTAATACTCCCTTAACAATCCGTATCTATCCTAATACCAAAGCCACTTTTTTAGCAAGGACTGCGGGCTAAGCCGCTAATGATACAGGGCCCGCATGCGCTGAAGCTTCGGCGGAAAAGTAGCCAGGGCAGGGATTATTTCACCCTCACCCTGCCCTCTCCCGTCGAGGGAGAGGGTTAATGATTTTCGGGATAAGCCGCTGATAATACCGGGCGGTTAGGGTGGCCCTCCTGCGCCAAGGCTTCGAAGGACAGGGAAAAGATAACACCCGTGGTGGTGGGGGTTAGTATAACGCCCGGTGGTTATATGAACGTAGTACTTTAGGTGGGTAATACTAGCGGGGTGGGGTAAAATGGGGTATAATTGGCTTTAGCTGAGAGAGCGATTGATGAAGAATTTTTTGCGCGAATTTCTAATCACCATAGTACTGGCTGTAATCATCTTTCTGGTAGCGCAGAGGACCATCCAGACCTACGAGGTATTCATGTCCAGCATGGAACCCAGCTTCCACGAGGGGCAGCGGGTGGTGGTCAATAAAGCCGTATACATCTTCGGGGAGCCGCAGCGGGGCGATGTGATTATCTTCAGGGCGCCCAACGGCAGTGGAGACGATTTTATCAAACGAGTCATCGGCCTTCCCGGTGATACCGTCGAAGTCAGGGGACAGGCAGTCTATGTTAACGGCGTGAAACTGGACGAACCCTATATCGCGGACGAGCCCGACTACGCCATGTCCCCGAGAGTGGTGCCGAAGGATAAATACTTCGTCCTCGGCGACAATCGTAACCACAGCAACGACTCGCATAATAACTGGTACGTCGACCGTGAAGATATACGCGGAAAAGCCTGGCTTTCCACCTGGCCTCCGGACGAATGGGGAGTCGTCGATAACTATCCCCTCAGCGAGCAAATTGCCAATGCCAGCAGCTAACCGTATAATCGCCGCATTGACTGAAGCAACGACCCGGGAGGTGCCGGGGTGACCGAAAACATCGAGGGAATTTTCGAGAAGGCAGGGGCTCTGCTCAGGGGACATTTCCTGCTGACCTCCGGGCTGCATTCTCCCGTCTACTGGGAGAAGGTGCGTGTCCTGCAGTATCCTGAATACACCGAGAAGCTGTGCCGCATAATTGCCGACCGCTTTCGCGGAGACGGCATCGAAGTGGTGGTTGGTCCCACCACTCCCGGGGTAATTCTGGCGTATGAAACGGCCCGACAGCTCGGTGTACGCAGCATCTTTGCCGAAAAGGACGATTCCGGGGGCAGGAAGTTCCGGAGCGGCTTTCATATCGAACCCGGGGAGAAGGTGCTGGTGGTGGACGACGTCATGACCACGGGCGGCTCGGTACGCGATACGGTCGACGCCGTAAAAAAGCTGGGAGGAAATGTGGTCGGCGTGGGCGTGCTCGTGCTGCGTTCGACCCGGGAACCCGATTTCGGCGCGCCGTTCTTTGCCTGTCACCGGACGCAGGTGGTTACCTACCCGCCTGACGCATGCCCGCTCTGTAAAGAGGGCATACCCCTGGTCAAGCCGGGGAGCAGTAAGGCGAAGAACTGACATAGATTCCGCTATTTATCCTCCCGTGAAGCCAGTATGCAACGAGGAGGTCGCTCATGGAGACTGCCGCAGTCATCGCCATAATCGCTGTCATCGCCATCCTGATTATCGTCCTGAGCATCTATATTATTCGCATAATGTATGCCAGGCGTTTTCGCGACTGGCAGAACGAAGCCATCTTGCAGTGGCAGGAGGAAACGGAGCAGGCCAGAAAGTCCGCCGTCCAGCAGAGTCGCGCCGTGCTGGGCGGCAAGTTCACCGAGCAGATGGTGCCCTATTTTCCCGACTTCAAGTACGACCCCACCGAGGTCAGGTTCATCGGCAGTCCGGTCGACATGATAGTGTTTCCCGGTCTGGCGGCGGGGAATCCCGAGGAGATTGTAATCCTGGAGGTAAAGACGGGCCAGAACGTCCACCTGACGCCGCAGCAGGTGAAAATCCGCCAGCTCATCGAAGAAGGCATGGTGCGCTGGGACGAGATACACCGGACGGAAGAGGGCGAAGGGGAACAGGAGGAAATCCCGGGCTAAGCCGAGAATGATGCGAGGGCGGCCGGGTGGGAATAGATAACAACCGAGGGGTGGGGTGGAGGAGGATTCCCGCGAAAGAGGGAGTGGCGCGAACATAACACGAGATTCTTCGCTACGCTCAGAATGACATAAAAAACAGTGGGCTAAGCCGCGAATGATACGAGGGTGGCATGGGTGGGAAAAGATACCAAGTGGGGATCGGGCTGGATTGCCGTATTCACGGTAATGACATGAAATTCCAATCAAGGATGCTAAGAATATTAACTACGCCCGAATTCCCTTTCAAGCTGTCCGGCACTTAACCTGATAACGGTGGGTCGACCGTGCGGGCAGGTGTGGGGATTGGCGGTCTGCTCCAGCTGCCGCACCAGCGACCTCATTTCGGCGTCGGATAAAGACTGCCCGGACTTAATCGCCCCGTGGCAGGCAATCGATGCTACCATCCGCTCTTCCCATCGGCTTTTCGCCTCCCCGGAAAGGACATCGAGCATCTCCCGCAGCATGCCGGGCCAGTCGTCCCCGGCCACCAGCGCCGGCACCGACCTCACCAGGTAGGTCCTCTCGCCGAACGACTCCAGCGTAAAGCCGAATTCCTCTAGGCTGGTGAGGCACGACTTCATCACGGCGTCCTGCCGCGGCGTCACCTCCAGGTTGACCGGCTCGAGCAGTCCCTGCACCTCCGGCTGTCTCTGCTCTCGCTGTCGAGTGACCTTATCGAATCGAACCCTCTCGTGGGCGGCGTGCTGGTCGATGAGGTAGAGTCCGTCCGGTCCCTCGGCCACGATGTAGGCGCTCATTACCTGTCCCACCACCCGCAGCACCGGAAGGGAGTCGAGCAATTTAGGCCCGGCCTCCTGTGGCACCGGTTTGGCGTCGCTTTCCGTCGTATTCCACAGCTGCTGCAACTGTGAGGGAGTCGCTTTATACGCCGTCGCCACCTCGTCGATTCTCGGCACGGGCATCCCGGTCACCAGCGCCTGCCGCACCGCTCGCTGGACGGTACGGAAGACATCGGACTCGTGGCGGAACTTGACCTCGCTCTTGGCGGGATGGATATTGACGTCGACCTCCCCCGGCGGTAGGGAGATATCGATTACGGCCACCGGGTGCTTGCCCGTCATGAGGAGTCCGTGATAAGCCTCCTCCACCGCGTAAGAGAGGAGGCGACTGTTCACCCAGCGACGGTTGACGAAAAAGCTCAGGTAGCCCCGCCCGGCCCGGCCCAGCTCCGGGGCGCCTACCATCCCCGTTACCTTAATATCGCTCTCCTCATCACCGCGTCGCCAGACCAACTGCTCGCCGGACACGGGCAGCATTTTACCAGCTGTTTCCACGCCGTAGACATCGATTATGGTGTCGAGTAACTTCCCTTTACCCGACGTCTTTAAATTCTCTTTGCCGTCGACCGCTAAAGTGAAGGCGACCTCCGGGAAGGCCAGGGCATACTGGCTGACCACGTTGGCGATATGACCGTTCTCGGTGGAGACCGACTTCAAGAACTTGAGTCGGGCCGGCACCCTTTTAAACAGGTTTCTCACGGTAACGGTGGTGCCCCGCACGCGCGCCTGACTTTTCTTACTGACGACCTCCCCGCCTTCCAGACTTATCACAGTCCCCGAGGCTTCGCCTTCGGCGCGGGTGAGTATCTCCACGTCGGCCACGGCGGCGATGCTGGGCAAAGCCTCCCCGCGGAACCCGAGGCTATCGATTTCCTGCAGATCGTCAGGCCTCGCTATCTTGCTGGTGGCGTACCTCTCGAAAGCCAGTGCCACTTCGCCGGACGGTATGCCGCTGCCGTTGTCGGTCACCCTTATCAGGCTGGTGCCCCCGCCCCTCACCTCCACCCCAATCTGCGTAGCCGCGGCGTCCAATGCGTTTTCCACTAGCTCTTTCACCACCGAGGCCGGCCTTTCCACCACCTCCCCGGCGGCAATCTGGTTGACGGTGTCCTTATCCAGTATTCTGATAGTCATTTTACTGTAATCTTACACGTTATCGTGTATCCTTGTCAAGTCGAATTTTAAGGGTTTCTTAGAGTTTAACCTTTTAGGGATGGCGAGTCAAAAGGGGATTTATAAACCTCACCCCCTATGTCCCCCTCTCCTTCTGAGGCAGGGTGAAGGAGAGGGGGAAGAAAGAGAAAGAGGGACTTACGCCCCTCTTAAACGCCCTGTATTATCTGTCTCCCTCCTTCGTAAGGAGGGAATAAGGGAGAATTATTCACTGCCCCTCTTAAACACCCAGAGAATTTTTATCAATGTGTATATCCGGCACTGTTTATATTACTAAAAGGGGATTGTATTTTGAAAAATTTAAGATTAGACTTCATATAAGAACTAATTCATATAATTACATATCTGCGCATAATATTGTGAGGTGACAAATGAATAAGAGAAAAGATTATATAGTGATAATCGTTCTTATCTCACTATTTTCCCTTCTTATAACTCCAACGATTATAAGTTGTGAAAATGAAAACGGTTTGGAAAATGTAGATGCGGAAACAAAAAATAATCGTGCAAAACTATATTCTCCCCTAGATATATTCGCTTTACCAGAGAATAAGGAGTATGTACATGAATTAGCGGAAGCATACGATGTTAAGTTAGTAGATGGAGAAAGCATAAGACTAATAGTTGAAATAGATGAAAATCAGTTCGAGGCTGCCATTGAAGCATGTAGTACTTTGGGAACAATAGAAGGGATTTCAGAGCGGGGAGGATGGATTCAAGTTGTATTGCCTGTTAAACAACTTAATAACCTGGCTGAGGAATCATCCGTGAATAACATACGTTTACCCAGAAAGTTCGTAACCAACTAAGCAACCAGCCAGGGTGCGGAATAAATTGGCACTAATGCCACAGGGCGGTCAGGGTGGGAAAAGATAACAATCGGGGGGTGGTGAAAAGGAGAGGCTAAAATCACACCTTCTCTATCTTGGCAAAGCTCAGTAAAAACCGCTTCACCCCCAGCCCGTCGAAAGCCACCACCACCTCGGCGTCTTTCTTGACGCGCTGGTAGTTCACCACCACCCCCTCGCCGAACTGGTCATGCCGTACGTGGTCGCCGGCTTTGAACTCAGTCATGTCTTTGAGTAGTTCGGGCTCCGGCTCGGCCACCTGGTTCGCTGTCCACTCCGCTTCGTCCTCGCTAACGCTGCTGCCGGCAATCAGGTGCGCCGGTATGTCCTGCAGAAAGCGGGAGGGCTTGTTGACGGCGCTGGAGCCCATCAGGTGGCGGCGGAAAGCCCGCACCAGATAGACCTTCTGCTTCGCCCGTGTGATGCCCACGTAGCACAGTCGGCGTTCCTCCTCCAGCTGAGCGGGGTCGTCAATGCTTTTGTAATGCGGGATAATGCCGTCCTCCATGCCGACGATGAAGACCACCGGGAACTCCAGTCCTTTAGCCTGGTGGAGGGTAATCAGGGTCACGGTTTCCGTCTTTTCTTCGAGGTCGTCGACATCCGAGACCAGCGCCACGCCTTCCAGAAAGGCCGTCAGGCCCTCGCCCGGCTTCATGTCCTTATAGTCATCGGCGACGCCGCGCAGCTCCAGGATGTTCTCCCAGCGTTCTTCCCCGTCCACCAGTCCCGCCAGGTACTGCTTGTAGCCGGAACTCTCCACGACGTGGTCGAACAGCGCCACCAGGTTGAGTTCCCGACTCCTCTCGATGAAGCCCTCCAACATCGCCGCGAAGCCTGCCAGCACCTTGACGGTACGGGCGCTGAATGGGAGGTCGGCATCGATGTCGCTCGACTCCGCCAGCAGTTTCAGCGCCTCGTATTCGCTAAAACCCTGCGACTGCGCCCAGCGGGTAAGTTCGTCGAGGCTGCGCTCCCCGATGCCGCGCTGGGGGACATTGATGATGCGCATCAGGCTGACCGTGTCGTGGGGATTCTGGATAAGGCGGAGGTAGGCGATGATGTCCTTGACCTCGCGTCGTTCGTAGAAGCGGGTGCCCGCCACCAGTTTGTAGGGCATGCCGTAGCGGATGAAAGCCTCTTCAAGGACTCTCGACTGCGCATTGGTGCGGAACATCACGGCGCAGTCGCCCGGCTTGACCTCGCCGCCGCGTATTAGAGTGTCGATTTCGTTGACGACGTACTGGGCTTCCTCGTCCCCGGAGTAGGTCTCGATGACCTCCGGGGGCAGTCCCTTTTCGTTCTCCGTCCAGAGTTCCTTGGGTTTGCGTTCCCTGTTTGCCGAGATGACGTGTGAGGCGGCGTCGAGAATCAACTGCGTGGAGCGGTAGTTCTGCTCCAGTAGTACCACCTTGGCGTCCGGGAAGTCCTTTTCGAAGTTCAATATATTGCGGATGTCCGCTGAGCGCCAGGAGTATATCGACTGGTCGGGGTCGCCGACGACGCAGATGTTGCGGTATTTCCCGGCAAGCTGCTTCATCAGCTCGTACTGGACGAGGTTGGTGTCCTGGAACTCGTCTACCTGGATGTGCAGGTAGCGCGACTGATATTTCGCCAGGAGCTCCGGATTTTCCCGGAAAAGCAGCACCGTCTTCATTAAAAGGTCGTCGAAGTCCAGTGCATTGCTGTCGGTCAGCAGTTTCTGGTAGCGCTCGTAGACACGCTGGGTCACTTCCTCGAAATAGCTGCGGCCGTGCTGGAGGATTTCGTCGGGGCCTATCATCTGGCTCTTGGCGCCGGAAATGACCGACAGTATCGCGCGGGGGGCGAACTGCTTGGGGTCGAGGTTCAGGTCCTGAAGGCTGCGTTTGAGCAGGGAAATCTGGTCGTCGTCGTCGTAGATAACGAACCTCTTATCGATGCCCCCGGCCCGGCCGTCCTGCCTTAATATACGGGCGCAGATGGCGTGGAAGGTGCCCAGAGTCAGGTCTTTCACCGACCCGCTGACCAGAGTGTTGAGCCTTTCCTCCATCTCCCGGGCGGCTTTGTTGGTGAAGGTGACGGCCATGATGCGGCGGGGGTTGACGCCGACGGTGCGGATGAGGTAGGCGACGCGGTGGGTGATGACGCGGGTCTTACCGCTGCCGGGCCCCGCCAGAATAAGCACGGGTCCGTTGATAGCCTCCACGGCTTCTTTCTGAGCGGGGTTAAGGTCGGTGAGGATGTCCATACCCAATTATAGCATTTATCCTACCTGAGAGGCTATTTGTGAGCCTGTTGCGAAACTCATAATTAGTATTGTTCTTCCTAAAAATATAATTATTGTTCAGGTCCTTAATCCCCTTTTTCTTCATTCTTTCAATATAGATAAAAAGTCTTCTGGTAGATATATTCTGAATAATTGGGAAACCACCTTAGGCAATCTTTTGGGGGAGAGGAATTTAATAGGGCTAATTCTTAGTGACTTGGATAAGTAAAGAGACTTCAATTTTTTGCTCGAGGTTTGCTGAGACAATCGCCAATATAGGTAGAAGTACGCTTCGTTTACTTTAATTATTTTTTCACCTATGGAAATATCATTATAAATACGGTCAATTATAATAAGGTGCTTTTCCTCCAATTCTGAAAAATCTCGTGTCGAAGTGATGTTGTGGGGGTGTATTCTGTGCTTTGCTACTGGTTCGTTCACGTAAGACGCTTTGTGTTTTTTCAGCAATCGTATCCACAAATCGTAGTCCTCAGAACCCTCACGGAATACCGGGTCGTAGTTGCCAACATCAACGCAGTGGGATTTTCTTATTAAAGCCATTGTCTGACTAATTCGGTTGCCATGTATGATGAAATACCGGATTTCATCAACCCCGTTGCTTATATAGGATTTACTATGAGGTCGGGGATTGCGTAGCTTGATGAAATTGCCCCTTTCGTCTATTAGATGAGCCTGACCGAACACGAAAGCAACATCACGGTTCGCATCAAGAACGTTTGTAAACGTTTCCAGCGCCCTCTCCAACAACATATCGTCGGAGCCAAGTATGGACAGGTATTCGCCCCCGCTGGCGTCAATGCCGGTATTTATGGCGGAGACAACGCCCTGGTTCTTTTGGTATATGTATTTTATGCGGGGGTCGGTGAACCCTGCCATAAGTTCACGGGAGTCGTCGGTTGAGCCGTCGTCCACGATTATAATCTCGAAATCCTGAAAGGTTTGTCGGAGAACGCTGCCGATGGCTTCGCCAAGCATGTGTGCCCTGTTGTAAGTAGGTATTATTACACTAACCTTAACCACGTAATAAGCCCCCTGCCGGGTGGGCACTTTTCTTTAGTATGTCTTGATATATAAAAAGGGCACCAGCCACCGCTATAATAAGCAGTTCCAGTACCCTTTGATAACAACATCAACTTCACCACCCCGGAATTTGTTTACATATTCTATTTCATATCAATCAAGTAAATTATATTCATATACGAATATTTGTCAACCCTTTAGATTTGCTTTTAAATTTTTCTGTATAATCAGGTGATAATACCGGGCTAAGCCATTAATGCCGCGAGGGCGGTAGGGTGAGAATAGATAACTACGAAAGGGGAGGGGGTGGTTCACCGGACTACTCCAGAACGTTTTGACATCATGACGCTATGACGCTATAATGTCATTATCCGGGAGGTGTTATTATGCCCACTCCAACCAAAAGAACAACCGTTTATCTTGACCCTGACCTGCATAAAGCCCTGCGCCTCAAGGCTGTTGCCGTCTCGAAGTCTGTTTCTGAACTTATCAACAAGGCCGTGAGGGAATCCCTGAAGAAGGACAGGCACAGATATAAACTGATAGAGGAATTAACGTCTGCACCCCAGATAAAAGTCTCCAAACCCAAAAAGTAGTTTGCGAACTGAGCGACAGATGATACCCGGGTGGTTCGGGTGGGAAAAGGTAGCCACGGTTAGGTACGCTTCTTACATTGATTTCACCCCGAACACTCACTATACTCAATAACAGGAATTCATTTCCGGCGGAGGTGGTTATGAAACGTATGTTGTGGTTTGGCATGTTGGTGATATTGATTGCCGGGACGATAGGCGTTTCCGGCTGTGAAAGTCTCTCTCCCGAGCCCCGCACGACGACTACGGGTGGCGTGGTGTCCAACCAGAATACCGGCATCTGGGTCACCGGCGAGGGCAAGGTATACATCGTTCCGGACGTGGCTATTCTGAACGTGGGTGTGGAAGCCCAGGCTGATACCGTAGCCCGGGCACAGAGCGATGCCACCGATGTCATGAACGCCGTCAGAGGCGAGCTTGACGCGCGGGGCATCGCCGAAAAAGATATCCAGACCCTGTATTTCAGCATTTACCCGGTCAGGGACTATAACCCGTTGAAAGAAGGCGAAGAACTGAAAGGCTACCGGGTGACTAATATGCTGAGCGTCAAGGTGAGAAACGTCGAAGACACCGGCGCTATTATCGATGCCGTGGCTAAAGCCGGCGGCGACTTTATCAGGATCGATAACATCAGCTTTACCGTGGACGACCCCGTTCCCTATCAGAAAGAAGCCAGGGAAAAAGCATTAGCCGACGCCAGAGAGAAAGCCAGGCAGATAGCCGATGAAGCCGGTCTCAGGTTGGGCGACCCCACTTACATCAACGAGACCAGCAGCTATTATCCGTATCCCGTTGCTATGGCTTATGAGGCAACCATACCTATGATGGGAGGGGGCACCTCCATTTCACCCGGGGAAGCAACCGTCAACGTCTACGTGCAGGTGGCGTACGCTATAAAATAAAACCATTCCTGCCGGCTAAAATCCTGCCTGACATTGCGTTTGTCTTATGGCAAGTGTTAGAATGACAGAAGCCGGAGTCTATCTCCCGGAGTAATAAATCGTGTTTACCGGAATCATTCAGGAAACAGGCAGTACTGTCTCCACAGCGGCGGGGAAACTTACCGTTGCCGCCGGAGCTGTATTGCAGGGCATGGAGCTCGGCGGGAGCATCGCCGTCAACGGCGTCTGCCTCACGGTAACGGCTTTCGACGCTAAATCTTTCTCCGTGGACGTAATGCCGGAGACACTGAGTCGGACCAATCTCGGGCAGCTGCGTCGCGGGGACAGGGTGAACCTGGAAAGACCGCTGTCGCTGGGCGGCGAACTGGGAGGCCACCTGGTACAGGGGCACATCGACGGCGCGGGTAAAGTCGCCGGGATAATCCCCGAGGGCGAAGCGCTTTTGATGAAGTTCGAGGCCTCCCCTGAAATCATGCGTTATATCGTGCCCAAGGGCTTTATCGCCGTGGACGGAGCCAGCCTGACGGTAACTGAAAGGGACGCCAAATCATTCAGCGTGTCCATCGTCGAATACACCCGCCGCCACACCACCCTGGCGGATAGGAAAATCGGCGACACGGTTAATCTGGAGGTAGACATTATCGGCAAGTACGTGGCTGAGTTTATCCAGCCGCAGAGTACCGGCATAACCGTCGAATTTTTACAGGAGCACGGTTTTCCGGTAAAATAACAACACCAGGGAGCAGGTAATAGAGAAAATGGGAATGGCAACGATACCCGAGGCTATTGAAGATATCAAGGCAGGCAAATTCGTCATCGTCGTGGACGACGAGGACCGTGAGAACGAGGGTGACCTCGTCATCGCCGCCGAAAAAGTAACGGCGGACTCAATCAACTTTATGGCGAAGTACGGTCGGGGGCTCATCTGCATGCCGGTTACCGGCGAAAGGCTGGATGAATTACGTATACCTATGATGGCGAGTAATAATACGTCGAAGTTCGGCACGCCGTTCGCGATAGCCGTGGAAGCTAGGGAAGGCACCACCACCGGCATATCGGCGGCGGACAGAGCCAGGACGGTACAGGTCATGGTCGACCCCAAGACCAAACCAGAGGATATACTGATGCCGGGGCACATGTTCCCCCTGCGGGCCCGTGACGGCGGCGTGCTGGTGCGTGCTGGACAGACCGAGGCAACCGTCGACCTCGCCCGGATGGCTGGCCTGCAACCCGCCGGCGTTCTCTGCGAAATCATGAATGAAGACGGTACTATGGCACGTATGCCGCAGCTGGAAGTCTTTGCCGAGAAGCATGGTTTGAAAATCATCAGCGTCGCCGACCTCATTGCTTACCGTTACCGGCACGAAAGACTGATTCAGAGGGTGGCCGAAGCCCGGCTGCCGACGCCCTTCGGTGAATTCAAGGTGATAGCCTTTAAAAGCAGCACCGACCCCGATGAACACCTGGCCCTGGTAATGGGAGACGTGGCTACCGATGAGCCGGTACTGGTACGCGTACACAGCCAGTGTTTGACCGGTGACGTTTTCCAGAGCCTGCGTTGCGACTGCGGCGAGCAGATAGAAATGGCTATGAAACGCATCGCCGAAGAGGGACGGGGAGTGGTCCTTTACATGAGGCAGGAGGGCCGGGGTATCGGCATCCACAACAAGATAAAGGCTTACGCCCTCCAGGACGAGGGACTGGATACCGTCGAAGCCAATCTTTCCCTCGGCTTTAAAGCCGACCAGCGGGATTACGGCATCGGCGCCCAGATACTGGCCGATTTAGGTGTGCGCAACATGCGGTTGATGACCAACAATCCCAAGAAGATGGGCGGACTGGAAAGCTTCGGACTGAAGATAACCGAACAGCTGCCCATCACCACCAAGCCTAACCCGCACAATCGCCGCTATCTCCAGACCAAACAGAAAAAAATGGGGCACCTCCTGAAAATATCCGAGGATGCCGATAGTCATCAAATATAGCTAAGGAGTCTATGATGAGCAAGACTTACGAGGGTAACCTGATAGGCAAGGGACTGAAATTCGGGGTGGTGGTATCGCGTTTTAACGAGTTTTTCAGTCAGAAGCTTCTGGACGGGGCCAGAGATGCCCTGCTGCGTCACGGGGTAACCGAAACGGATATTGAAGTTGCCTGGACGCCGGGCTCCTTCGAGATTCCGCTGATTGCCCAGAAAATGGCGGAGACGAAGAAGTACAACGCCGTTATATGCCTGGGGGCGGTAATAAGGGGTGGAACGCCGCACTTCGACTATATTTCTGCCGAGGTGAGTAAGGGCATCGCCAACGTGAACCTGAAGACGGGCGTGCCGATTATCTTCGGGGTGATTACCACGGATACCCTGGAGCAGGCGGTGGAACGCTCCGGGTCGAAGGACGGCAACAAGGGCTTCGATGCTGCCGTCAGCGCCATCGAGATGGCAAACCTGGTGAAGGCGATAGTATAAAGTTAAGACTCAAAGTTAAACTATCTGTTATTTTTATTTTGTGTCTTTGATTTTTGAATTTATCTAAGTGATATTTAGTCTACTTTATAGACCGTATCTCCTGACCTGACCCTGTCCGGGACCTTGATGCCGACGGAGTCGCCCTTCTTTGCCTCGTTAACGTTGGCGTTGTTAATCTGCATCGAGGCGACGACTATTTCCATATCGGTGGTGTGTCCCTTGATGTGAATCTTGTCGCCCACTTTCAGCGTGCCGGTCATATCGATTCCGGCGACTACCGGATGGGCAAAGAAGTCCATCACCTTACCCACTTCTTTCTCAGCCATTTTTCCCTCCTTGGCGATTGATGCCGGGTTAGTAATTATCTTTGTATTCAGGATTATACCCCTCAGGTTTTACAAAATCAACACGGATTGCCAGAGGCCCTTTTCCCCGACATGATGTAAGAACGAGAAAGTTGTATAATGACAGCGAGTTCCCCACCGCAGGAGAGATAACAGATATGGTCAATAAAAGATTCGAAAAGCTGCTCGAGCCGGGATATATAGGGTCGGTCAGGACCAGGAACCGGATAGTCAAAACCGGCGCCGGGGTATTCATGTGGCACGAGGACGAGACCCACATGAACGACGCCGTCCTGGCTTTTTACGAGTCGCTGGCGCGGGGCGGCGTGGGTTTGCTGATAGTGGAGTCGCCCACTATCGATTATCCGGCCGGGGCGCGCTGGCGACCGCGGTACCGCATCGACGACGATAAATATATCCAGGGGCTCAGCGAGCTTGTTGAGGTGATACACAAGCACGGCTGTCCCACTTTCATGCAGATGAACCACGATGGACCCTGGCAGTCGAACCTTTTCCCGGACCCCGACCCCCCGTTTAAGGGGCCCCCCATAGCCGCATCCCCCGTGGTCATGAAATCCAGCAACGATTTTCACAATGAGATGCCTCATGAGCTTACCGTTCACGAAATCGAGGTTATTATAGACAAATTTGCCAGCGCCGCGGTGAGAGCGGAGAAAGCCGGGTTCGACGGCGTGGATATCAACGCCGCCAGCAGCCACCTGCTGCATAACTTCCTTTCGCCTTTCTGGAACCGGCGCCGGGACGAATACGGCGGCAGCCAGGAAAAACGGGCGCGTATCGTTACGTCCATCGTCAAAGAAATAAAGAAACGCCTGGGGCAGGACTTTCCGGTCTCCGTTATCATCAATGCCGTTGAGTACGGGCGGATGGCAGGCATTGACGATAATAAATGCCTGACGCACGAGGAAGCCAAACAGAACGCCCGGCTGCTGCAGGCAGCCGGCGCCGATGCCATTCACGTGCGCAGCCACTGGCTGGGATACCACGTCGGCGCCTATTTACCGGACCTGCTTTTCTATCCAGAACCTCCCATCCCGGTAAAGTCGTTCCCCAAGGAATACGAATTAAAAAAACGCGGCGCGGCATGGAACGTGAACCTCGCTGCCGGGATAAAACAGTCGGTCGGTATTCCGGTGATGGTGGTCGCCAAGCTCGACCCGGAGCTGGGCGAGAAAACCCTGCGGGAAGGCAAAGCCGACTTCATCGCCATGACGCGGCGTCTGCAGGCCGACCCGGAACTGCCCAATAAGGTCGCCGCCGGGAGGCTGGACGACATCGCCCCCTGCACCGCCTGCGAGAACTGCCTGGGGAGCCGGCGCTGCCGCATCAATGCCTTCATGGGACAGCCGTACAATACAGTGGAAAAAGCCGTTAAAAAGAAAAAGGTGGTGGTGGTGGGGGCGGGACCGGCGGGACTGGAAGCTGCCAGGGTAGCTGCCCTGCGCGGACATGACGTTGCTCTCTACGATAAACTCACCAAGGTGGGCGGACTGCTGCCCATCGCCGCCATGGTCAAGGGGACGGAGATTGAAGACCTGCCGTTGATGATCAGGTATTTCCGGCGCCAGCTCAACAAGCTGGGAGTGAAAATAAGGCTCGGCAATAAGGTTACCGCGGAGACTATCGAGGCTATCAAGCCGGATGTGGTAATACTGGCTAACGGGGGCGTGCCCACCGTTCCGGGGATACCGGGCATCTATAACTCTAATGTGGTCAGCAGCGCCGACCTGCACCAGAAACTGAAATTCTATTTACGTTTTCTGGGTCCGAACACCCTGAGGTGGCTCACTAAATTTTACCTGCCCGTCGGGAAAAGGGTGGTCATCATCGGGGGGAGCCTGCAAGGCTGCGAGCTGGGGGAGTTCCTCACCAAGCGGGGTAGGCAGGTGACTATCGTGGAAAAAGCCGATATGCTTGGCGAGGGGATGGTCGATGTCATCCAGGCGTACCTTTTCGACTGGTTTCGCCGGAAGGGCGTTGCCATGATAGGCGGCGTCAAAGAATACGTGGAGATAACGGATAAAGGACTGACGATAGTCGACAAGGACGGTGAAACGCAGACCCTGGAAGCCGACACCATCATACCCGCCCTGCCCCTGATGCCCGATATGGAACTGTATGAAAGCCTGAAAGGCAAAGTGCCCGAGGTATACGCCGCGGGCGACTGCCAGGAACCCCTCCTGATTGCCGATGCTATCGGGACCGGGCATAAAGTAGCCCGGGATATGTAAACATTTATGGCGCAGAGAAGGAGAGAAATGGCTGAAAAGAAATACGCTAAAAACATCCTGACGGAAGATTTGATGCCGCCGCAGCCCGCCGATGCAATCGAAATGATGGAAAAACAGGCAAAGGCGGGAAGAACACTGGACCGGACGCTGCTGCTGGGTATACAGGACTCGATAGTTAAAGGGTCGTTTTTCTCCGGTTGCGAGTGGCTCTGGGAGCTGACGGGCGACGGACCGGTCAGCATCGAGCCTACCCATACTCACGACTTCGACGAGATAATCGGTTTCGCGGGTTCTAACCGGCAAAATCCCCGCGACCTCGGCGGGGAAATCGAGTTCTGGCTGGACGGCGAACCTTATACGCTGACCAGGACCTGCTATATCTTTATACACAGGGGAGTCAAGCACTGCCCCATCGTCTTAAAGAGAATCGGTACCCCCATTTTCATGTTCGAGTCAGGCAATGACACCGTATACGAAAAGCTGAAATAGTCTATGCAAATAAAAAGGGAGGAAGTGTATATATGCCTGAAAAAGACGTAAATAAATTCGATGCGAAAAAACATTTCGTAAGTAAGCCTGCCTATGAGGTGGTCTCGGTGGAGGAGGTAAAAGGGCGGCAGGGGGCGATGACGCTCATGAGTAATAACCTGGTGCCGGGCAGCAACTTTTACATCGAGACGGGATGGGTGTTCGGGATGCCCGACCCCAATCCCCATATCCACGAGCACGTGCATGATTACGACGAAATCGTGATACACCTCGGCACCGACCCTAAAAACCAGGAGGACCTCGGCGGGGAAATAGAGTTCGTGGTGGACGGTCAGTCGCTGAAAATAGATAAGACGTCGGCGGTGTATGTTCCCAAAGGTGTCAAGCATGGGCCGCTGACCTGGAAAAAGTACTCCCGGCCCCATCTGGAATTCACCATTATGATTGGCGCCGGCTCTCTCGCCGAAGCCGACCCGGGTGGACATCGGAAAAGGAAGGAGAAAAAATAATGGCTAAGTGGGATAAAAAGTACTTCGTCACCGAGCTTAAAGACGTGGTGCAAGGCGCGCCCTGGTCGCCGGTGTTTGCGGATAATGAAGCCCAGCGCCTGTTATCCCTGGATGGCGACGTCATCAAGGGCGCTTTCTATATGGAATCGGCCTGGTTCTTTCCCGGTGACTGGCCGGAAAAAACCAAGAACGACCCCACCCGCACCATCGGGGCGCATACCCATGATTTCGATGAGACCTTCGCCTGGGTGAGTGGTGACCCCGAAGACCCTTACGACCTGCACGGAGAGATAGAGGTGTGGATAGACGGCAAGCAGAATTTTATCGATAGAAGCTTCATTGCGTTTATACCGGCGGGGGTGGAGCACGGGCCGATAAACATCAGGAGGATAGACAAGCCCATGTTTCACTTTACAGCGGGGATGGGGAAGAAATATCGTAAGTAAGTATGTTATCCTTTTTACTTAAATAGCATCTGAGTTTCAGGGGGAATCAGCCGGCAGGGGGAGGCTTTATGAACGCCGGAAAGTTAAGGGCTGCGGCAGCATTATTCTTTCTTATCGCGTTGATAACGGTTTCTGTTCCGGTTCCGGCCCTGGCTGACGGGGGACCTGCGGTTCATTATGAACTCTGGGAATACCTGAAAGAAGGACACCAGGTAGCCGTTGTCACTATTTTAAACCAGGATTATGCCCGGATTGACCTCTTTATATCCATACTGGACAGGACCGAACAGTCCCACGAAATTGTCTTCTTTGTGCCCCTGGGTACCGGAATATCTGACTTTAAAGTCGTTGAAAAGCGGCTTGCTTACTTCGATGAACAGGCTACGCGATACCTGGATAGAATTATTCGTGATAGCGCCACCAGGAAGCAGCGTGCCGTCCAGATACTGTTTTCCGGGGCGTTATTGACCAACGGGGCATTGCTCGTTCCCTTGTGGGCTCCGGTACTGCTGACCGGATGCGCGGAGGCAGAACCCAAACCGGATGTAATCCTGCAGACCAAAAGCTCACAGGTATCCGTCTATGGACTTGAGGAAGACACCAATCTGGAATCATTAATCCGGACTACCGGACTGGCCCCGGCCGTAGCCGATACCCTGTCCAGGCTCCAGGGCCAGCAGATTGCGGTGGTCAGGATGCAGACCAGGCCTCAGGAGGGAATGGAAACCGGTAACGGGTCGGGCGGAACTCTCAGCGAACCCGGACTGCACCTGTCGTGGAAGACCGCCCTGATAGCCGGCGCATCGGGACCGGCCTACTCCTATCCGCTGGGGACGGGCGCCGCCTGGTCGAAACCGATAGAACTGACCCGGGTTTACGTCGTGGCACCCAGGGACCTGGACTTTGACGTTCAATACCCGAAGCTGGGTTCCGAACGCTCAGGCTACGACATCATTGAAGGAGCGTATATATCCAGAAATTTCCAGATACCCTCCTACGCAATTGACGAAGCCCGGGGTGATTTCGGCAGGGTCTGGCGTGCCACGTACACGCAGAGCAATTCGGCCGATGACATTATCGTTACCGCTAAACCTCAATCGACGTACAGTCGCTTCCTTGCCTCCGCCGAGGAATCGGCCACGGCTACCTCTTTCATTTTTGCGTTTTTTATAGGTCTGGCGGTATGGGTGCTTGCCTGGTATTTTCTCATGCCGCGTTTCCTCGGTGCGGGACTGGAGCGGCCGACCAGCATAAACTGGTACGAAGCGTTGATATATCCCGGTATCAATCTCTTTTTCATGTTCATACCGGGAGCCGTGTTTTACCTTTTCTTCCTGTTCGGGATGTACCTGCCGTCGCTGGGCGGGGTCTTCCTCATACCGGGACTGGCGGTAATCGGCTTCTTTACGTCGATTCACGGGAAAAAACTGGGCGTGCGGCGTAGTCGCGCGGTGGGGGCGTTCGTCCTGACCAGCCTCTGCGGCAGCGCCGCGTATCTGGTCCTGGCACTGGCTTTCGCCAAGATTATCAACGTGATTTAAGAAAGAGGCCCCCGGTATCCGGGGGCTGCTTCTTTAACAGCGGCTGGCGACGTGGTTTTCGTACAGATACTTCATTTAAGGTAGCTTATAAGATATAATAAGATAACCGGCAAACGTGCCGGAGCGGATGGAAAGCAGGCATAAATCATGAGTCTGAATAATGTTCTGGAAAACAAGGTGATACTGGTTACCGGTGGCACCGGCTCGTTCGGGCAGAAGTTCACGGAAATAGTCTTGAAAGAATGCAATCCTAAAGCTGTCAGGATATTTTCGCGGGGTGAGTTGCTTCAGTTACAGATGCAGCAGAAATTCAATGATGACGGGAGGCTGCGTTTCTTTATCGGCGATGTCAGGGATGAAGACAGGATTTCCCGTGCGATGAACGGGGTCGATATCGTCGTTCATGCCGCCGCCCTGAAGCAGGTACCCACCAGCGAGTATAATCCGCTGGAAGCCGTCAAGACGAATATCAACGGCGCCGTCAATGTTATCGATGCCGCCATAGACAATAATGTGGAACGAGTAATAAATATCAGTACGGATAAAGCGGTACAGCCGGTTAACCTGTACGGGGCGACCAAGCTGGTGGCGGAGAAACTCTTCACCCAGGGCAACGCCTATACCGGCATGCGAAGGACAAGGTTCGGCAGTGTACGCTACGGCAACGTGGTCGGCAGCCGGGGCAGTGTCATACCCCTCTTCCTTGAACAGAAGAAGCAGGGAAAGATAACCATCACCGATGAACGCATGACCAGGTTCTGGATTACCATCGAGCAGGGCGTGCGTTTTGTCATCGACTGCATAGGCAGGCTGCGTCGCGGTGAAACGTTCGTCCCTAAAATCCCCAGTATGAAGATTGCGACTCTTGCCGGGGTAATCGCCCCTGACATAGAAAGAGAGATAATCGGGATACGCCCCGGGGAAAAACTCAACGAAATGCTCATCAGCCGGGAAGAGGCTGTTCACGCCTGCGAATTTGATGACTACTACCTCATCGCGCCGGAGCACCCGTTCTGGAAAGAGGACTATACCAGAGGGAGCAAGTCCCTTCCTGAAAATTTCACCTATACCAGTGATAACAACGATAAGTGGCTGACCGAAGAAGCGTTGAAAAAGATAATCGATGCGAATTAAGGCTGTTTAAGAATTCAGCTTTAGGTTACCAAAAAAATTTTTAGGATTTGGTATGAAGGTTATTGCCGCAATACAAGCAAGAATGGCCTCAACCAGACTGCCCGGGAAAGTAATGAAGGAAATCCTGGGCAGGCCTGTAATCTGGCATATCTTCAGCAGGCTGAAACAGGCTAAACTGGTGAACCAAATAATCATAGCCACTTCAAATAACCCGGATGACAAAGTAATCGCTGGCTTTGCTAAAGCTAATGCCATAGACTGCTACACCGGCAGTGAAAATGACATCGTGGACAGGCTTTACCAGCCGATGAAGCAGTTTAAGGCCGATGCCATCGTCAGGATTACAGCGGATTGTCCTCTCGCTGACCCGGGTATCGTCGATAAGGTTACAGGACTCTTTTTAGACGCCAAGGGCGGGTATGATTACGTGAGTAACATCAACCCGCCGACATTCCCCGATGGCCTAGATACGGAAATATTTTCATTTACTGCTCTGGAAAGAGTCTGGCATGAAACCAAGACACCTTTCGAAAGAGAATGGATAGCGGCAAATTTCTTCGAACACCCGGAAAAATTCCGTCTCGGAAACGTTACTAATGATAGTGACCTGTCGCATATGCGGTGGACGGTTGACTACCAGGACGATTTCGACTTTGTGATGGAGATTTATAAGAGACTTTACCGGCCGGATAAAACTTTTTTAATGGAAGACGTACTTGACCTCCTGAAGAAATATCCCGAGCTGTCAAAAATTAATCAGAGCCACGCCAGGAACGAAGGTTATACTGAGGCACTGAAAAACCAGACAAGATTGTAGATATATGGGGAAAAAAATCAGGGGTATCATATTTGATTTTGACGGCACAATCGTCTATCTGGGAGTCGACTGGGAAAAAGTCCGGACTCAGTTAGCCAATCTTGCCAAACGATTCGGGGTCGGTTTCAACCCATCATTCGTACTGCAAAGTATCCAGGACAGTTATAAAATTCTACTTGTCAATCCAGATACAGAAGAAAGGGCGGAGGAGTTTCTGGATAAAGCCCATCGGATTCTCATTCGGGCGGAACTGGCCGGACTACGCAAAGCTGAACTCGTACCCGGAACTAGCGAAGTCCTCGAATGGCTGAATGAGGCAAATATTCCTGTGGCGATTTTAAGCAACAACGACAGCGGCTGTGTGAAAAAGGCTTTTACTAAATTTGGTCTGCCCGCGCCGGCAGTTATCGTGGGCAGAGATACGGTGGCCTCTCCAAAGCCAAGTACTGAAGGAGCCGAGCTTGCTTTAAAACTCATGGGGCTGGAACCCGGCGAATGCTGGCTGGTGGGTGATTCCCCGCCAGATCTGGAAGTAGGGAAATCACTGGGATGTCAAATAATATATTTCCAACTTGGTGCGGGGGAAAAGGGCCGGAATGAACCGGGGGTCCTGGTAACCGATAATATGGCACGTGTCAAGTCTTTATTGCAAAGTGAGTCCGGTAATTAAGAGACGGGTATACAAATTATGCAACTATGAAAATAATGAAGAGCATAACAGATTTTCTGATTATTGGATTGAACAACGTTTTAAGCATTTTCGGATTAACCGTCCTGAAGAAGCGCTCGTACGGTCCTTATGTTATTGATATCTGGGACTATAACGATGAGTTTGAAGAAATATACGATAAAATCAAGGGCCTAGCCGGAGTAACCAAGAGAAGTCTTTACGTCATTTATCAAGCCCTGCACCAGATTAGCTCGCTTCCAGGAGATATTGCCGAGTGCGGCGTTTACAAGGGCGGCAGTGCCTATTTGATTGCCGAAGTTATAAACAAGCTGGCGCCCCAAAAGAATATTCATCTCTTCGATACGTTTAAAGGTCTGCCCGATATAAATACCCGACACGACCCGGCTCTCGATAAGAAAAACACTTTTCAAGACACCTCGGTTGAAAACGTTAAAACATTGCTGGGTAAATTCGATAACTGCGTCATTAAAGAGGGGCTGTTTCAAGAAACGCTCAAGAGTATTACCGGTAAGACCTTTTGCTTCGTCCACATTGACTGCGACCTTTACGACTCAATAATGTGTGCCTGTGAATTACTGTACCCCGGGTTGTACACCGGCGGAATGATGGTTTTTGATGACTACGGTTATACAATCGACTGGCCAGGGGCAAAGAGGGCTGTCGACGAATTTTTCAGCGATAGGAAAGAAAAACCCATACACCTGCCAACCGGGCAAGGCGTGGTTATTAAATTATGAAAAGGGAAAAAGTGTTACCTGATATAACGGTCCTTTATACTTCAGCCGGCGGAGCGGGCTATCCCAGCCACGTAAGATGCTTTGCATCGGTTAAAGAAAGGAAAATAAAGGTTATTGGTACTGCACAGGATAGTACTGCACCCGGTTTCGCATTTGTGGACAAGGGCTATGTGGTCCCGGCGGTAGGCACCAAAGAATATATAGAGGAAATCTTCAACATCTGTAAAAAAGAAGGCGTGAAGGTAGTTATTCCGGCAGACCCACGAGAAATAAATACATTTGCTAAAGAAAAAGATAGATTCGAGAAAAATGGCATTAAAGTAGTAGTATCTTCACCGAAAAGTTTAAGGACCGCGAATGACAAATGCCTGCTCTATGAATACTGCAATCGGGAGTCCATTCCCGCACCTGCTTTCTTTAGACCCGGTTATTATGCTGAATTTATGAAAGCAGTATCAAGTCTCGGCTACCCGGAAAGTGACGTTTGCTTCAAACCAGTTATATCCAGCGGCTCCCGTGGTTTTAGAGTGATAACAAGCAGGATTGACCGTCTGGACTTACTGCTCGCTAATCAGCCCGATAGCACTTTTACCAGCATTGAAGAAGTCAATTCAGTGCTGGGCAATTCCCGGACTTTTCCTGATTTAGTGGTAATGGAGTACCTTCCCGGAGATGAATACAGTGTCGATGTTGTAGCGGACAAAGGAAAGGCTCTCGTGATCGTTCCCAGGATAAGGGAAAAAATTATCTTAGGCGCCAGCTTTACAGGCAGGGTAGTAAAACACGAGCAGATAATAGAATATTCCAGAAAGATAGTAAGTGGACTGGGCCTGAACGGAGCTGTAGGACTGCAGTTCCGTATGGATAAGGAAGGCATCCCGAAAATATTAGAGGTAAATGCCCGTCCTCACGGGGCACTAACACTGTCCGCCGCCGCCGGCGTTAACATATTATACCTGGCTACGAAAGTTGCCCTGGGAGAAAAGGTCACCCCACCAAAAATAATATGGAATACGAAACTGACTCGATACTACGACGAGGTATACTGGGATGAAGCGGGGCATTCCTTCAGAATATAACATATCGTGTCCTATCTGTAGGCATAATTCAAAGGCACACGTTGTTGTAAAAATTAATTTTCAAGACGCTACTAGCTATGATATCTGCTACTGCCCTAACTGCCGGGGCGAGTTTTCCAATCCGATGATTCCCGGGAATTATGAAAGCGTCATAGATACGACGAGTATAAATTATGATGGCCTCTTAAAAGAATCGTTGCGGAGAAATTTCAGTTATTCCTGCATGGTGTCCTTTCTGGACATTATTGACAAAAGTGAGATATTAGATGTCGGTGCAGGGCTGGGGCTCTTTCTGTCTCATGCGAATAATCTGGGATATCGAACGTATGGAGTAGATATATCCGAGAAGAATGTGAAATTTTTAAATACGCAATTGCCCTTTGCCAAAGTTGTGGTAACCAACGATGCAATCGTGCTGCCGCCGCAATGGCCGAAAAGCTTTAAAATAATATCAGCGCTTGATGTTGTTGAACACGTAGCCGCGCCTTTTGAACTTGGCAAACGGATTTACTCGCTTCTCTCACCGGGCGGTTATTTTCTGATGAGCCTGCCAAACTTAGGGAGATATTACTACAGGCTGGGGCGCGTTATTGATGATTTTATTATTGAAAATAAAGACGAGCCGCCATATCATTTAACCAGATGGCGGAGAAAAACCGTACAGACCTTTTTACAGAGTGTTGGCTTTAAGGAATTTTGTCTATTTACAGGTGGGCTATTCTGGCGGAAGAACATATCGGTTAAAGAAAAACGCTCCAGGCTGCTCTCCTTCATACCACAATCTCTGTACAAATTATCTCCGTATATGCCTTTAGCTCTGGTAAAGGCCATGGAAACCGTGGGAACGCACTTCATAGTTTTTGCCAGAAAAGAGGGAGATACAGCGGACAAACGTTTCAAATACATTCAAAAGAAGGTATTGGAAAAAGTGTATAAGAGGCGGATACCCTTTTTTATCGAAAGCGAAATAACATGAATTACCAGGAAAAAGGCGGTAAATACCGGGCCGGTATAGTCGGTTGTGGACGCATTGGTAGCGAATTCGATGATGACCCCTTAAGAAAGACTGTCTCTACACATGCCGGAGCTTATACAGTCAACAATGATATCGATCTGGTAGCTGCCAGTGATCTGGATAGTAAAAGACTGGCAAAATGCGGCAAGCGGTGGGGTATACCTTCACTTTATCCGGACTACCGGGAAATGCTTAAAGAACAAAAACTCGATATTCTCAGTGTCTGTACCTGGAACTCAACTCACCTTGATATCGTCAGAGAAGCCGTTTCCAGTGGCGTGAAAGCCATTTTTTGTGAAAAACCTATCGCTGATTCGCTGAACCACGCCGACGAAATGATAAAGATGTGCCAAGAGAACGGAGTAATTTTACAGGTAGATCATCAGCGTAGATTTGACCGGACTCACCAGGAAATACGTGACTTCCTGCAAACCGGCAGACTGGGGAGAATCCAGCAGGTGACTTTCTACTATACTGCCGGCATAGCCAATACCGGTAGCCATATGTTCGACCTGCTGCGGTTCTTCTTCGGGGATGTGGAATGGGTACAGGCTGTTGATAGTAGTAATCAATCCCCCAATCCGAAAGACCCTGATTTTGATGGTGTTTTACGGTTTAAAAACGGTGTTTCATGCACTGTCCAGGCATGCGATGTCCGGGATTTCCTCATCTTCGAGATGGCCTGCATCGGTACCGAGGGAAGGCTGAACATTACCCGCAGCGGTTTCGGAGTGGAATATTACGGGGTGAAAGAAAGTGAGTTATTTTCTGGCTACAAAGAGTTGTTTCCCGCCGCACTGCCTTTCCATGCCGATAGTTCGCGTAATTTCATGGTCAATGCGGTCATCCATCTGGTAAAATGCTTGAAAGAAGGCCGACAGCCCGTAAGCAGCGGTGAAGATGGCAGGTCTGCTCTGGAGTTGATATGCGCTTTCCACGAATCGGCGAAGCTTGACGGACTCAAAGTATCCCTGCCGCTTCATGATAGCCAGATAAGTATTCAATCAAGTTAAGGAGTGCTAATGGCCGCGAAACTGGCTTTATTTGGTGGACAAAAAGTCAGACAGATACCTTTCCCGCCGCACCCTGTTATCGGTGAAGAGGAAAAAAAAGCCGTGATGGAAGTTCTGGAAAGCGGTCATCTTTCCACTTTTATCGCTCAGCGCGGTGAATATTTCCTGGGTGGGGAAAAAATAAGGGAATTTGAAAAAAAATACACGGAATATTACAGTGTAAAATATGCTGTCACCTTCAACTCGGCGACAGCCGCCCTTCATGCTGCCGTGGTCGCCTGCGGGGTAAAGCCTGGCGAGGAGGTTATCGTACCTCCCTATACGTTTACCTCTACCGCCACCAGCGTTCTGATGCATAATGCCGTTCCTGTGTTCAGCGATGTAAAAGCGGATATATTCTGCCTGGACCCGCTTAAACTGGAGAAAGCAATAACTCCACGCACCCGGGCAATAATTCCGGTGCACCTCTTCGGTCACCCTGCGGATATGGATGAAATTATCTCCATCGGTCGTAAGTATAATTTAAAGGTTATTGAGGACTGTGCTCAGGCACCCGGAGCCGTCTATAAAAGCCGGCAGGTGGGGACCATAGGTGATTGCGGTATTTTCTCCTTCACCGAGTCGAAAAATATCATGACGGGTGAAGGGGGTATGCTTATCACCGATGATGAAAGAATTGCAGAGATAGCACGCATGGTCAGAAACCATGGGGAAGTCGTACTTGAAAGCCAGACGCAGAGGACTTACAGGTCGGATATCTTGGGCTGGAACTACCGTATGACCGAGATGGAGGCTGCCATGGGCATTATTCAGTTTAAAAAAATGGACTCGCTGAATGGGGAGAGAATCAAACTTGCGGAATATCTCGGTAAAAAGCTTGCCAGGATTGAAGGATTGACTCCGCCGACGGTTTATCCATATGTAAAACACGTATATTATGTTTTCTCTATTAAATATGACGAAACCCGTATCGGAATACCCCGGGATAAGTTTGTTCAGGCGGTGTCCGCTGAGGGCATTCCTGTTGGCGCTGGTTATGTGAAACCACTTTATCTGAATCCCATCTACCACGAAACCAAACCGTTTATTTACAATTATTTCGGTCAGGATATAAGCTACGATAAAGGTATTTGCCCGGTAACGGAAAGACTTTATGAGAAAGAGCTGATATTAATTCCGGTCTGCCGTTCTCCGGCGACTATGGAAGATATGGATGATATTGTACTGGCGGTTGACAAAGTGCTTGAAAACAAGCATGAATTAAACTGAAAAATGAAACATGAAACATGAATTAAAAATACTGGTCATTGGTTGCGGCTCTATTGGCGAACGTCATATCAGGAATCTACAGGCATTAAATCTTGCTGAAATAACCGTCTGTGATCTGAACTCGGAAAGGCTTAACTATATAAAAGATACATATCACGTATCATCGATTACAGATTATGAAAAAGCCCTCGGCGGTGCGGATTATAACGCTGTTTTGGTTTGTAGCCCGACCAGTGAGCATATTGCTCCGGCTCTGGCTGCCGTTCGGGCGAACTGCCATGTTTTCATCGAGAAGCCTCTCTCTCATACCCTGGACGGGGTCGATGACCTGATAAATGAAGCCAGGGACAGGGGATTGGTGATAATGACCGGTTTTAACTATCGTTTTCACCCTGGCCTTCGGCAGGTCAAGCGCATGCTGGAGAATAATAAGATAGGCAGGCCTTTCGGCGCTCGGGCGCATTTCGGCTCTTATTTTCTCTATAGACTACCTTTCCACAATATGAAGGACTATCGGCAGGATTACGCCGCCAATAAGACTGGTGGCGGTGTGATTCTTGATGCCGCGACGCATCTTATTGACTTCCTGCGGTGGTTTTTCGGTGAAGTCGAGGAAATATACTGCTGTGCCGGAAAAACGGGCAACCTCGATTTGGAGGTTGAAGACTACGCCGAGATGATATTAAGGTTCAGGGGAGGAATTACAGCCAGTGTCCATGCCGATTTCGTCCAGCAACCGGCCCAGAATAAACTTGAGATAATCGGCGAGGGCGGGACATTGGCCTGGAGTCATACCACCGGTAAACTGCTGCTGTCCGCCGCTGTCCCGGGTCAGTGGCAGGAACAATGGCGGGAAGTGAAAGTGGCGAATAAAACTGCTGATATGTATCTCGAAGAAATGAAGCATTTGGTAAAATGTCTACTGGGTCGGGCAACGCCGATAACGGACGGAATCGCCGGGAAACGGGTACTGGAAATCGTCCTTGCCGCTAAGGATTCCGCCGCGACTGGTAAGACAATCAGGCTATGACCGACTCTCTTGATACCGTAATATTGAGATAAAATTGAAATAAAGATGGAAAGATGAAAAATAAAACCCAGGCACTATACCGTAAAGCCAAGAACCTGATTCCCGGTGGTACGCAGTTGCTGTCCAAGCGCCCCGAGTTATATCTCCCAGACTACTGGCCCGCTTATTGTTCCCGTGCCAAAGGCGTGGAAGTCTGGGACCTTGATGACCGGCGTTATATTGATATGTGTTACATGGGAATAGGTTCTTGTATCCTTGGTTATGCTGACCCTGATGTTGACGCGGCAGTAGAAGCAGCCGTTAAGGCCGGCTCTATGAGCACTCTGAACTGCCCTGAGGAAGTGGAGTTGGCCGAATTTCTGCTCGAGCTTCATCCCTGGGCAGATATGGTCCGTTACGCCCGTGGTGGAGGTGAAGCGATGTCTATGGCTGTCCGCATCGCCCGTGCCGGTACCGGGAAAGACAGGATTGCTTTTTGCGGTTATCACGGCTGGCATGACTGGTATCTGGCGGCAAACCTGGGAGAGAATGACAGTCTGGATGGACATTTGATACCCGGGCTGGAACCAAGAGGTGTCCCCCGTAGTCTTAGAGACACCGCCATACCTTTCCGGTATAACAAAATTGAAGAACTTAAGGCGATATTGTCTCGTTACAAAGGTGAAATCGGTGCTATTGCCATGGAACCGGTAAGGAATTGTGAACCGGAGCCCGGTTTCCTGGAAGAAGTGAGGGAAATTGCCACTGAAAATGATACGATACTGATTTTTGATGAGGTCTCCTCGGGGTGGCGTCTGACAACCGGGGGCGCTCATCTGTATTATAACGTGTCACCGGATATCGCCGTTTTTTCCAAAGCTATGAGTAACGGCTATCCCATGGCTGCGGTCATCGGTACTGGCGCTATCATGCAAGCTGCACAGAGCAGTTTTATCAGCAGCACTTACTGGACGGAGAGGATAGGTCCTGTGGCAGCCCTGGCAACGATAAAAAAACATCAGAGATGCGATGTTGCCGGGTACCTGAATGAAATTGGACGGCGTATTCAGGAGACCTGGGAAACTGAGGCCAGGCGGTGCGGACTGAAAATCAGTATCAGTGGCATTCCACCGCTGGGGCACTTTACTTTCGAATATAAAAACGGTGAGGCAATGCGTACTTTGTTTACCCAGGAGATGCTGAAGAAGGGCTTCCTGGCAACGAATGCCTTTTATGCGTCTTATGCTCATCAGGACCGCCATATCGAGTCCTATTCGCGGGCTCTTAACGAAGTCTTTGCACTGATAGCCGGTTTAGAAAAACAGAAAAAGGTTGAGAAGCTGCTGGAAGGGGAAGTGGCACAATCCGGCTTTCACCGCCTGACCTGAAAATACGGGTGAAATACAGATGCATGCCTTAAAAACAGCGGTTATTCGTACCGATGGTAATACTCGGATAGGCATGGGGCACATCATGCGCTGCCTGGCTCTGGCTCGGGGAATTGAGGGAATTGGCGCAAGGGCGGTATTTGTTATTCGTAATTATAGCCCCGGAGTAACCGTAATCATCAAGCGTTATGGATACAGTGTCGAGACGATAGCGGTGGACGCAACCTGGAAGGAAGACTTGAGTCTCACGCTGGGATATGCCGATGGTAACAAATCGGGGTTAATAATCACTGACCTCGGTAATTACGACAATACAGCCCAGCCGGAGGAATATTGCCGGTACCTTCAGGGATTGAAAGACAGCGGGAAATACCTCGTAACTATTGATGACCTGGCAAAAGCAAGCCTCCCGGCGGATATTGTGATCAATCCCCATTTCGGTGCGGAGAAGACCGGCTATGACAACCGGACCGGCACCCGCTATCTTCTGGGACCGGATTACTTTATCTTCAGGCCGGAATTCATCGCCGCTGCCGGTATGAAACGGGAAATCAGGGATGATGCACGCAATGTCTTAATCGCTCTGGGAGGTAGCGATCCCACAGGAATTGTAGGGAGGGTTGCAGGGGCTGTGGTAAAATCGGATAAGACCCGGGGACTTGATCTGTGTATTGTGCTTGGGATGGATTATCCCGAACCAGTAAAAAAGAGCCTGGAATCAATCCTGAAAGATTACCCGGGTCATTACGAGTTGATTCAGGGCAGTGATAATATGGCGGAGCTTATGCTGTGGTCGGATATTACTGTCACCGGCGGCGGTCTCACCAAGTATGAAGTTGCTGTTACCGGTACGCCATGTATTATCATTCCTCAGTATGATTATTTAAATGAACTTGCCAAGGTATATGAAAAGACGGGGGCAGCTCTTAATCTGGGTAATATTGACATAATATCAGATGACGCCGTAGCAGGGGCAATAGCCGGGCTGTTGGAAGACACCGCTCGACGTGCCGAGATGAGTCAAAAAGGATGTAAGTTGAGTGACGGGCGAGGAATTGAGCGTATACTGGCAGAGATTCCCGCCGGAGCATGGTCATGAAAGAGAAAGTGAAAATCGGAAACAGATGGGTAGGGCAAAACGAACCGACCTTTATTATCGCCGAAGCCGGCGCTAACCACGATAGAAAGCTGAGCCAGGCAAAGCAGCTAATAGACGTGGCGGTTGCAGCAGAAGCCGACGCCGTGAAATTCCAGGTCTACAGCGCCGAGACCCTTTACTCCCGCAAGACACCCCGGTTTTCCTATCTCAAGGAAACCGAGGGAGATAAAAGCACCTTTGACATTCTTAAGGATGTTGAAATACCCCGCGAGTGGCTGGGAGAGTTAGCGGAATACTGCCATGGAAAAGGCATTATATTTATCGCCACGCCGTTCGACTATGAAGCGGTAGACCAGCTTGATGCCGTAGGTGTCCCTGCTTATAAGTGGGCTTCCTTTGAAATCGTTGACCTGCCCCTCCTGAAATATGCCGCCGCAAAAAGTAGACCCATGCTCCTCGCCACCGGAATGTGTAATCTGGATGATATTCGGGATGCCCTGGATGCCATCCACGCCGTGGGAAACGAAGACATTATCCTGCTCCAGTGCACCTCATTGTATCCGACGCGGATTAGTCAGGTAAATTTAAGAATGATGGATACGTTGAAAGAGACCTTCCATCTTCCGGTAGGCCTCTCAGACCACTCACTGGGGACTACCGTTCCCGTTGCGGCAGTTGCCCGGGGTGCCTGCGTTATCGAGAAGCACTATACCCTGAGCCGGAAGCTCAAAGGCCCCGACCATCCCTTTGCCATCGAGCCGGACGAACTCAAACAAATGGTCAAAGCTATCCGGGATGTAGAGGCAAGTCTCGGTTCACCCGTCAAGCAGATGATACCTGAAGAGGCGGAAATGGCCAGACTCGGCCGGCGGAGCATTATCGCTAAGGTCGATATTCCAAAAGGCACGAAAATCAGCGCCGATATGCTTATCATCAAGCGCCCCGGCTACGGCATACGCCCCAAGTTCCTGGATGAAGTCATCGGGCGTGTGGCTAAACAGCACATTGAAAAGGATGATATCATTACCTGGGAGATGGTGTGATGGAAAAAACCAGAATAGTTTTCCTGGGGATTAACGAGGCTGGCCGGCGTATACACGACTGGCTGGTGAGGCATGAAGAGGTGATACGTCTGATAACCCGGAAGGAAGAACTTGACACAATCGAACAGGCTAAACCCGATATGTTAATCAGCTGTGGTTTCAGGTTCAAAGTCCCTTCAGACTTACTCCAGCTTCCTCCTAAAGGTTGTATAAATATTCACTCGTCTTACCTTCCCTTTAATCGTGGCGCAAATCCAAATGTATGGAGTATAGTAGAGGGTAGCCCTGCAGGCGTCACTATTCACTTGATGGATGATAATTACGATACAGGAGCGATTATCGCCAGACAGAAAATAAAAATTGACTACTCTGATAACGCCAAGGATGTCTACGAAAGATTGGAAGACGCTCAATATGATCTATTTATAAAAATGTGGGGAAAGATAAAAGCAGGGAGCTATTCTGTAATCGAGCAAGAAAAAGAGGAAGGCACACTTCATACAATACAGGATTTTAAGGAACTCTGCCGGATTGATCTTGATAAAAAATATACCGGTCGTGAGTTGCTCAATAGATTGCGTGCTCTGACCTTCTTCCCTTATGATAACGCTTACGTTGTGGTTAACGGGAAGAAATATTACCTCAGGTTGGAAGTATATACCGTAAAACAAACGGAATAATCATATACGTCTGTCATGATAAAACAGTCATCAGATTTTATATCGTTCAGACTGATAGGGTGGCTTAAATATTGAAATTGTATCTACTGGAAGCCTTTAATTCTGAACTGAAATTTGAAAAAGACAGTAGCGTTATCGCCCTGACCCCCCTGGTCTGTTACCAGCTGGACAAGGCCGGAGTCAAATATTCCATAATTGAAGATTTCTACAATGAAATAGAACTGGCAGCCACCGAGGATGAGTATTACCAGAAACAACTTCAGTGGATACGGGGACTTGACGCCTTTCTGCGGGAAACGGTTGAAGAAATAAAAAAGACTGGCCTGAACCTGGCTACTATTTACTACTACTACCTGAAAACAGCCGTCCTTGACCCTGTTTTTCTCCATAGCTATGCAATCAGTAAATTGCTTGCCTCGGTCAAGCCTGCCAGCGTCACTTACATTTACTGCCCATCTCAGGAAATATCCTGGGACTTCTCTTTGTTCTACAACGGATGCAGCCATTGGTACATGGTAACGGAAGCCTTCCGCCAGCAAAATAATATTCCTCTGGAATCTGTTGTTCTTGATAGAGCTAGAAATGAACATATCTTTGCGGTAAGTCGAAAAGCGAGCGTTCAGATTCGTTTAAAGCGGATAATCGTAAAGAGTGGCTTGATAAAGAGGGCACATTCTCTTTTAAGCGGACTCCCGCATTACTGCAAACGTATTCAAGCGTGTCTCTTCGCCGGCAAGGCCAGCGAAAAACAACTCAATATCTTGCTCCTGAAAATCTCTCATATAGGAGAAAATTTTATCGTAAAAGCCTTACGCAAAGGTCATAGAATCTTTCTGTTATCACATGATTTTATCTTCCGGTTTTCCTGTTTTGGTGTTAGCAGGACATACAATCTGATGCCTGAAAAAACTAGTCCAACAACCCCGCCTGAAAATGCTTGGGTAAAAGCTGCCGGTATCATGGAGAACCATATACTGCTAGAAAACATTAATAAGCTATGTAAACTGGATGTATCGAAAATAATCCTGCCACAGTTGAAATATTTCATCTCCAGGATATGTCCGGAATTATATTCTTATTACCGCGGTTTTTCTGAATTCTACAATCAAGCCAGAATAGATATTGTAATGACCCCCCATGAAGTATCTCCTGTTGAGTTTGCGGCTATTGCGGCTTCAAATAAAGGACATCAGACCAGAAGTGTCTGTGTACAACACGGTGATAGCGTATTTGATGTAAATTTCTGGAAAATTACCGAGTTGCTCAGTCATAGAATTTATATATCCTCGAATCAAGAAATGATGGATTATCTCAAGTCTCAATGTCGCTCCAATAATATGCTGACCGAGTTCTATCTCAGTCCACACAGATTCCAAAACATTATAAAAATTCGTCAGAAAAAGGTAATCAATCAAGAAAGCATTAAACGAAATAGAATTATATACCTGCCAACTGTATTTATTGGAAACAGACGTCGGTTTGATGGTCAGATGTATCCGGACACCTGGTATTATAAATTTCAAAAGGCGCTGGTAGAGTATTTTGCCTCCCGAAAAGAACATAACTTCGTCTGGAAAGGCCTGTCGGCTTCTGAGGTTGTCTATAATCCCATCCCCGACTTTATAAAAGATGGCAATTTCACCAATATTGAAATAGCCACCGATCCCTTTATCCGGCACCTGCCGTCGGCTGACCGCGTTATCTGTGATTACCCGTCCACCGGCTTTTACGAATCGATAGTCGCGGGTATTCCCACCATTTCTTTATACCCCCGGGCTCTGAAAGTCAGAAAATCGGCAATCGAATATTTCGGGAAGCTGCTGGCGCCGTTCTCGGATTTCCCGGAAGCCATCGTTCATGTTGATGAATTCCTGAAGAGCGATCCCGAACAGTACAGGGTGACTCTCGATATGGAAGGAGAGGATATCCTTGACATACTGGAGAAGGTCGGTCGGGATAAAAGTTAAATGATACCAAGGCAGATTTGATTTCATATCGAACCTGCAAGATAATGAGTGTAATTCCACTTAACGCTGGATTCGGGAGGCAGATTAATCAATGAGTGCCGGTGAAATGATTCAGGTCTCCAGGGGTTGCCTCGGCGAAGAAGAGATGGCCGAAGTCAAAGAAGCACTCGACTACGGCTACTTCGGCCAGTCTTATAAGGTCTTTGAGTTCGAGGAGGCGCTGGGGAAATACTTGGGAGCGGAGTACGTAGTAGCTGTCAATAACGGTACCTCGGCGCTTCATCTGGCGGTAGATGCCCTGGACATCGGCAAGGGCGACGAGGTTATCGTGCCTTCCCTGACATTTATCGGTTCGTTCCAGGCTATCTCGGCAACGGGGGCAGCCCCGGTTCCCGTGGAAGTCTATCCGGATACGCTGTTGGTAGACATTGATGACGTTCGGAGGAAAATCACGGGCAGGACCAGGGCTATTATGCCGGTCCATTACGCCGGCAATCCCGCTGACATGGATACTCTCATGACGATTGCCGAACAACATGGTTTGAGGATAATCGAAGACGCGGCTCATGCCCTGGGCTCGGTATATCACGGCGAGAAAATCGGCAGCTTCGGCGATGTCACCTGTTTCAGCTTTGACTCGATTAAGAATATAACCTGCGGGGAGGGAGGAGCGTTAGTCTGCCGCCAGCCGGAGCTTACCGATATTATAAAGCAGAAAAGGATTTGCGGCATAGATCGCAAGGCACCGACCTCAGCAGCGCACGGACGTAACCTGTCCTTTCAGGTCAGGACCCAGGGCTACAGATACCATATGAGCAATATCAACGCCGCTATCGGCTTAGCCCAGCTGAAGAAAATAGAGTCGTTCATCAGACGACGGCGGGAAATATGCCGGCGATATGACCTCGCTTTCAAGGAAAACCCGAATATTCACTGTCTCCCCGTTAACTACGATAATGTAGCCCCGCATATCTACGTTATCAGGGTGAAAAACGGACGCCGTAACGAGTTAATGGAGTACCTGAAGAATCTGAAGATAGAGACCGGCATCAACTACGTGCCCAATCACTTTCACCCGTTTTACGCCAGCGAAAGTATAAGCCTCCCTGAGACGGAAAAGGCTTACGAGGAAATATTAACCCTGCCCCTGCATTTCGGCATGTCCGATGATGATGTATCCAGGGTAATACAATCAGTCCTGGCAAAGGAGTCGCCGGTTCATAATATATAACCCTGTCGATGCTCCGTCGGGAGGTATTTCATGGTGGTCTGTAACTGATTGCCTTTGGTGTCTATCATCAGGGATGTGTCGGTGGGACAGCGAGGGTCATTCTCCTCGCCTCACGCAGCTGCTTGACAATTTCCCACCTATTGACAATATCTGCCTAATTAATATTAAATACACTTATCAAATCGTTTATCCACCTGTCCCTTTTACTCTAGCTACACCAAGGTTATAAGAGGAGGGTGACTTGAATGGAAAACGCAGATAAAGTCTATGTAGACCTTCGGGAACATCTGGATAAACAAGCCGTGGGCTTTCCCGCCACGAAGTCCGGCGTTGAGCTCCGTATCCTGAAAGAACTCTTTACTCCGGAACAAGCGAGCCTGGCGCTTTATTTGAATTACCAGCCACAGTCTGCCCAAGACATCTTTAACCGGGTTAAAGATAAAGATTTAACTCTGAAAAAAGTCAAGGGTATGCTGGAAGAGATGGAAAAAACTGGAGCCATCCTGAGTACGGAAAAAAATGGCATCGAACATTATTTTACGATACCTCTGCTGGTGGGCATCGCGGAGATGCATGGACATAAAGCGACGCCTAAATTCTGGGCGGATTTTACTGAATATATGGCCGGCGGATTCGCCAAGTCATTTATCAGCACCAAAGTATCGCAGATGCGGACCATTCCGGTGGAAAAGAGCATCCTGGTAGAACATCATGTCGCCACCTATGACCAAATTCGAGACGTTATCAACAACACGGATGGCCCAATAATAGTTAGCTCGTGTATGTGCCGGGAAGGGGCGAAGGAAAGAGGTCAGCCCTGTAAGGTAACAACGCGCCGGGAAACCTGTATGTGCTTCGGCGATTGGGCCAGGCACTTTATAAAACTCGGACTTGCCAAAGGGATTACCCGCGAACAAGCCCTGGAAATAATTCGGCAGAATGAAGAAGACGGCCTGGTTCTGCAGCCGAATAATTACCAGAAAATCGATTTCGTCTGCTCCTGTTGCGGGTGCTGCTGTGGTATCCTTACAATGCGTAAGATGCTACCCAAACCAGCGGAGAACTGGGCACACAACTTTTATGCGTCAGTCGATACTGAGAGCTGTACTGCCTGCGAAGCATGCGTCGAGAAATGCCAGATGGATGCCATCAGGGTTGAAGAGCCGGCAGGATACGCCGTGATTAATCTCGACCGCTGTATCGGGTGTGGTAACTGCGTGGCATCCTGCCCATCGGAGGCTTTGAAACTGGTCAAGATAGAAAGGGAAGCAGTCCCCCCGGAGGATTCCACCGATCTTTTCAAAATACTGGCAGAGAAGAAACCGTAAGTGCCTGAAAAACCGAGATAGTGATTTTGAATAGCAGAACCGACTATCTTTCCATCAATATAAACGAAAAATCCCCCGGATTTCCGGAGGATTTCCTTTTCTTTGGTAGCGGGGGTTGGATTTGAACCAACGACCTCCGGCTCGCGGGTCTTTCGCCGAAACTGCCTTCGCCTGGACACCCGAACGCGCTATAATATAAGGTAGGAAAGGGCAATGACCGAACTGGACAGAACAATAGAACTACTTAAGAAACTCCCGCCCGACAAGCAGAGGCTCGTGGGCGAAGTAATCAGGAGCCTGGGCGAGGCGATTGGCGTTGACACGGCCACCGGCTACGCCCCGCCTGCGGACAGCATAGGGAAGTGGGCGACGAGGATGAGGGTGGAGGGCAAGTCGGAGCGGACCATCGAGATGTACAGGTACTACGCCGGGAAGTTCCTCGAGGCGCACCCCAAGCCCACCAGGCTGGACGCGCAGAAGTACCTCGCCGGGCAGCTGGACAGGGGCACCTCACCGACGGCGGCCAAGGGCATGCAGAAGTCCATCACATCGCTCTTCAGGTTCCTCGCCGAGGAGGGGCTCTGGCCCGAGGACATCACGGCCGGGCTGAAGGGGATCAGGGTGCCGAAGACGGAGAAGTACGTCCCAGCGCTGGAGGACGTGGAGAAGGTGCTCAGGGAAGGCGGGTGGATGCGCAGGAAGGACGCGGACAAGATGAGGATGGCCATCGTGCTGCTGATGGAGACGGGGCTGAGGGTGTCGGAGGCGGCCGCCATCGAGAAGGGGAAGATAGACCTGGAGGCGAGGGTGGTGGAGGTTGTGGGCAAGGGCAACAAGGTCCGCAAGGTCCCGCTTTCCCGGCCCGTCGCCGCCGCCCTGGCGGGGTACATGGAGGGGCACCAGTCGGACTCGCCCTACCTGTTCCCCGGCGGGGGAGCGAAGACGAAGCACTGGCAGATTCACAACGCCGAGAAGACGCTGAAGCGTGCCTGCTTGAGGGCGGGGGTCAGGCCGTTCACGCCGCACGCCCTGAGGCACCTGTTCGCCACCTCGGCGCTGAAGAACGGGGCGAAGCTGGAGGTGGTGTCGCGGATACTCGGGCACGCCAGCGTCGGGATAACGGGCGACGTCTACCGCCACGTGGACATGGAGGAGATGCGGGAGGAGGTGGACAGGCACGGGCCGATGTCAGAAGGGCATCAAGATAGATAAACGGAGGTTGCCGCCTACGCCTTCAGTATATCCTTATGCCGCAGCGCCCGCTCCAGCGAGGGCTGCATCTTCATCTCGCGGAACTCCCTGATGGCGAAGTCCAGGTGCTCCAGGGCCTCCTTTTTCTCGTCCGGGTAGCGCTCCAATAGTAGCTCGGCGAGCTGGAG